>Ga0316217_10001388_pt1 | contig 31653 bp, 20 predicted proteins | sample 1anoAmetaG_FD_203633 | JGI IMG/M metagenome (GOLD analysis project Ga0316217, IMG submission 203633) | Freshwater microbial communities from Trout Bog Lake, Wisconsin, USA - 1anoA | ecosystem: Environmental > Aquatic > Freshwater > Lake > Hypolimnion/Profundal zone | place: USA: Wisconsin... | reverse complement strand
TCCCGACCGGCGAGCGCCTACCCGTGGATGATCCGGCACGAGTACTCGGCCTGCTACGCCTGCCACGCCGACCCGTCGGGGAGCGGGCTCCTCACCGCCTTCGGTCGCACGGCCGGCGAGACGTGGCTGACGACGCAGTGGCACAGGCGCCCGGAGCCGCCGCCCGAGGCGCAGGAGCCCGCCGGCGACGAGGACGAGGAGGCGACCGACGCGCAGCCGGGGAAGGCGGGGGCCGCGACGGCGAAGCCCGCCAGCAAGCCCCCGGCGGCGTACGGCCGCGGATCCAAGTTCCTCTGGGGGGTGCTCCCGCTCCCGGACAACGTGCTGCTCGGCGGCGACTTCCGCGGCGGCCTCGTCAAGATGAGCTCCGTGAACGGCGGCCCGTCCACCTCGGGCTTCCAGTTCTACATGATGCAGGCCGACCTCGAGGGGCAGGTCTCGTACGACCGGCTCCGCGTGAACGGCAGCCTCGGCATCGACGCGACCGGGCAGGCGAAGACCGCCAACCTCACGAGCGGGGGGAACGACAACCTCGTGTCGCGCCTCCACTGGGTCGGCGCCGACCTCGGGGCGAACCGCGAGTGGCTCGTCCGGTTCGGTCACATGAACGTCCCCTACGGCCTCCGCTCCATCGAGCACGAGCTCTGGGCCCGGTCGACGACGCAGACCGACATCAACCAGGACCAGGAGGACGGGCTGGCGGTCTCGTACAACGGCCACGGCATCCGGGGTGAGGTCATGGGGGTCCTCGGCAACCTGCAGGTCTCGCCGTCGCAGTTCCGCGAGCGCGGCTACATCGGCTACGTGGAGTACGCCCCCGCCCACCGGGTCGCGGTCGGCGTCGACAGCCTCATCTTGCACGCCGACGACGACCTCAACTTCAACCAGGCGGCGTGGCGTCAGTCCCACGGCGCCTTCGCGCGCTGGGCCCCCATCGAGCAGCTCTACTTCAGCGGCGAGGCCTCCTTCGTCTACGACTCCACCCCGAAGGCGAGCACCGGCGGCTACGTCGGGACGTTCCAGGTCGACTACGAGCCCATCACGGGCGTCCACGTCGAGGGGACGGCCGAGGCGTCGAACATGCCCGGCGGCCCCGCGACGGTCACGCTCGACAAGCCGGCGTTCGACTACTGGGGGACGGTCTGCTGGTTCTTCAACCACCACGCCGACCTCCGCCTCGACGTGGCGTATCAGTCCTACCCCCCGCCGGGCGCCGGGCAGCCGGGTTCGGGGACGACGGTCCTGGTCGGCCAGCTCCACCTCTACCTGTAACGGAGCTCTCCCATGCGACCCACGGCTCTCGCGCTCTCCACGCTCCTCGTCGGCCTCACGCTCACCGGCGAGGCGCTCGCCATCCCCGGCTACTACAACGAGGTCATCAAGGACCTCGGCGCCCAGGGGTGCCCCCCCTCGACGAAGGCGACCGTCTCGGGCTGCACCAACCTCTGCCACGTGGGCGATCCGAACGCCGGCGCGGCGCTCCCCCCGGTCGACCCCGGCCCCCTCTACCTCCTCCTCACGTCCGAGTTCGGCTGGAGCGGCTATACCAGCCTCAACCCCGCCACCCTCGACGCCCCGCTGGCCGCGCTGAAGGCCGACTCGACGTACGCCAACGTCGTGCAGGCGATCCAGGCCAAGTGCAGCAGCCCGGAGGACGCGCTCACCGCGGATGGCTTCGGGGTCGCGCAGCCGGTCTACGGGTGCGCCGTGGGGGGTGTCGGGCGGGGGACGGCGGGAGGCGCCTTCGCCATCGCCGGGCTCGCGGTGATGGCCTCACTGACGACCAGGCGCAGGCGTGGGCGCGCGACCGGCCGGGCGGGCAAGCCCCCGTCTCTGAAGACCTAGCCTCCGTCCGGACGGGCAGCCCGACGAGTCCCCCTCACCGCGTCGGCGGAGCCTTCTCGTGCGCGTAGCCCCACTCGCGCATCAGGCGACGCATCTCGTCGTTGCCGGCGCCGGCCGGCTTGCCGCGACCGACCGCCTCGGGCTCGGCGCCACGCTCCCGGGTCACGAAGAGGCCGAGGTCGCGGCGAGGGTCGATGAGGGCGGGCCTGGCGGAGAACGCAGCGGCGCGCCCCTCATCGGTGACGAGCCCCGCGACGAGGCCTGGAGCAGCGAGGCCGAACGGCCCGGCGAAGACCTCGGCGGCGGTGAGCTTCCGGTCGTCGAGGAAGAGCTCCCAGTGGAGGGGCGCGGACGAGGGGTTCACCTCGAGGTCGACCCCGACGGCAGCGTCAGGGAGGGTGGAGAAGGCGAGCTCGACGCGGGGGGAGGCGCCGCGGACGGCGTCGGCCCCGAGGCCCGAGGGGCGGACCACGAGGGTCGCGCCGGCGTCGACCGAGACGCTCCCCGAGACCCTGTGCACGCCCCCACCTCCGGCGAGGCGGAGCGTGACGGCGATGGCCTCGGCCCTGGCCACGGGCTCGGCGACGGCCCCGCTCACGGGCACCTCGTGCATGGCCGCGGCGAGGCGCGCCTTCATCTCGGCGGTCTTCTCGGGCTGCGAGCGGGCGATGTTGCGCCGTTCCCCCGGGTCGTGCGCGAGGTCGAAGAGCTCGAGGGGCATGGCGACGTCGCGCCCGGCGAAGATGACGGTCTCGGCCTTCCCCTCGCGGGTCAGGAGGCGGTAGTCGCCGACGATGAGGCCGTGCGTCCCGCGCCCCTCGGACAGCACGACGCGCGGCTCGCCGTCCGGCTCGTGGCGCGCGAGGTGAGTCAAGCTCCGCCCCGACATCTTCGCGGCAGGCTCGAGCCCCTCGAGGTCGAGGATGGTCGGGGCGATGTCGATGGTGCGCGCCCGCTCGGTCACCGAGACGTCCTCGGGGAGCTTGCCGGGGAGCGACAGGATGATGGGGACGTGCGTCGTCTCCTCGTAGTTGCTGGCCGAGTGATGGAAGCGGACGGCCATGTGGTCGAGCGCCGAGATCCCCGCGTGCGCCGACGAGAGGGTCTCGCCGTGGTCCGCCGTCATGACGACGATGGTGTGATCGCGGAGGCCGGTCTCGTCGAGCGCCTTCATGAGCACGCCGATCGCCTCGTCGTCCTTCGCGACCTCGGCCATGTACTTCGCCACCTGACCGTCCGCGGGGCCGGCCGGGGGGGGCGGGACGCGCGCCATGAAGCGGGCGGGGGGGTCGAGCGGCTCGTGCGGCGAGTTGTAGTTGCAGAAGACGAAGAAGCGCTCGTCCTTGTGCCCCTTCAGCCACTCGACGGCGTGCGTCGTGACCTCGGCGGTGTCGCGCGTCCGGTAGCGGTAGTCGGAGATCCCCTCGAACCCCATGTCGACGCCGACCGCGGCGTAGCCGACCATGAAGTAGTTGTTCACGAAGGCGCGCGTCACCACCCCCTGCCGGCGCAGGAGCAGCGGCAGGAGCGGCGGGTCGGAGGCGTAGAAGCGCGTGACCTCGGAGTCGGGGAGCTGCCAGTTGATCGAGTCGAGCCCGAGCTGCGTCGAGCGCGCCCCGGAGAGCATCGCGACGGTGCCGGGGCGGGTCCAGCTCGCGGCGGAGTAGGCGTGGGTGAAGCGGACGCCGTGCTTGCCGAGCGCGTCGAGCTCCGGCGTGAGCCCGGGGATCTTCGGCAGGAGCCCCTCGAGCGGCGCGAGCGGCGCGGCGCGCTTGGCGGCGTCCTCGGCGTCGTCGTGGAAGCTCGTGATGGCGTCGCCGCGCGTCGCGTCGACCACGATCCAGAGGACGTTGTACGGCACGCGCGTCGGCTGACGCGCGAGAAGCACCGGGTTGCCCCACAGCGCGAGCCCCGGGTAGCCAGGCACCTCGGGGTGCGCCGCGCTCGGCCGCACCTCGGTCACGAGCTGCAGCTCGACCGACTGCCCGCCGTACGCGGAGAGGTCGACCCTGGCGTCGATCCACCGCTTCGTCTCCTTGCGCCCGACCCCGCGGCTCCAGACCTCGCGCTGCTCGCCGCGGGCGTCGACGACGCGGACCGCGAAGGTGACCTCCCCCGGCGCGTTGTCGCTGGCGATCGACAGGTCGAGCGCGGCGCGGAGCGGGATCGTCAGCCGGTAGGCGACCTTCGCCGGCGTCGGCGCGAAGATGGCGTCGCGCTGGTCGAAGCTCCCCTCGGCCATGTTCCACTGACGCGCGTCGGGCTTCCAGACCTCGCCGTTCGCGAGCGGGACGGTGAACTCCTTCTCCTCGTCGCTCGTCAGGAGCGCGTAGCTCATCGTCGCCCTCGCGACGGTCCCCGAGAGCCCCGTCCAGGGCGCCTGCATCTTACGCCAGTGAGGCTCGATGGCGTTCAGCCCCGCGCGCAGAGAGGGGGCCTCGAAGCGCGCGTCCTTCAGCGCGTCGATGAGGCGGACGACGACCTCCTCGGCCTCGGCGCCGGCCCCCTTCGCCGACACGACGACCTTCGCCTGCACCTCCGCGACCGCGCTCGGCGGGGACGGGCGAGGCTCCCCTGCCCCGCCGGCTCGCCAGGCGAGGAACGCGCCGGTCGTCGCCACGGCGGCGGCGACGAACGAAGGCAGCCAGCCCGCCCTCACGGCTCGGCCCCGGGGCCGGGGGCGTCGACGCGGATGATGTGCGCGTCGGGGTCCTTCGTCACGACCACGCCGCCGTCGCGCGGGACGAGCACGCCGCCGCGCTCGACCATGTCGGGGTCGGACAGCATCCACCGCCAGAGGTCCCCCTTCAGGCGCGAGACGTCGCCGGGGTGCTCGGCGGCGACGTCGCGCGTCTCGCCAGGGTCGGTGAGCGCGTCGAAGAGGAAGTAGCGGACGCCGCGGCGGGTCGGCGCGTAGACGAGTTTGTAGCGGTCGTCGCGGACCATCCGGTGCTTGGCGACGATGGCGAGCGGGCGGTGCTCGCGCGACAGGACGACCTCGTCGCCGTGGTCGGCGTCGACCTCGGTCATCCCCGCGACGCCGGGGTACGGGAGGCGGAGCGACGGGTCGACGCCGCTCACCTCCTCGGTGAACCAGAGCCCGGTCTCGGCGTAGGCGAGGCGAGGCGAGAGCTCGGCCCCGGCGAGCGTCGGCGCGAGCGAGGCGCCGTCGAGGTCGGCGGGCGGGGTCGCCCCGGTCAGGTCGTAGAGGGTCGGGGCGAGGTCGACGTCGCGCACGACGCCGGGGAGCCGCCTGTGGGCCGGGTGCCGCGGGTCGTAGACGATGAACGGCACGTGCGTCCCCTCGTCGCCGAAGAGGTGGTCGCCGTGCCCCTCGCCGTGCCCGTTCTCGTCGAGCGCCTCGCCGTGGTCGGCCATGACGACGACGATGGTGTTCCTGTCGAGCCCCTGGCGCTCGAGGGCGGCGAGGATCTCCCCCACCCCGGCGTCGATGCCGGCCACGGCGCCGTCGTAGAGGCCGCGCACCTGCTCGATGTCCGCGCCGTCGGGCGGGGCGACCTGCTCGAGCCCCACCGGCTTGTCGTACTTGTAGCGGCCGCGGTAGGGGGGGCGGGTGAAGCGCCCGTAGTAGGGGGCCGGGGCGGCGTACGGGAAGTGGGCCGTCGAGTAGAAGACGGTCATGAAGAAGGGGCGCCCCTTCGCCGCGCCGAGCGTGGCGATGGCGTCGCGGGTGAGGAGGTCCGGGTCGGCCGCGTCGTTCAGCTCGCGGAGGACAGGGAAGAGGGCGCGACCGGCGCGCGACTGCAGGTACGGGAGGAGGGGCGTCTGGCGCTCGAGCGCGCGCTGCCGGATGAGCTGCCGGAAGTCGAACGTCGGGACGCGGGTCTCGGTCCAACCGAGGCCGATGCGGTCGAAGATGTCGCCCGCGAAGTCGCTCACGACCGCCGTGAAGTACCCCTCGCGCGAGAGGCGCGCCGGCAGAGCGTCGAAGTCCTTCGTGCGGTCCTCCCAGCGCGGGAACATCGAGCGGATGCCGTGATGGTGCGGGTGGCGCCCCGTGAGGAGGGTGACCCAGGAGGGGAAGGTCCGCGGGAGCGAGACGTAGGCCCGGTCGAACCGGGCGCCGGCGTCGGCGAGGCGGGAGAGGTTGGGCGCGATGCGCGGGTCGATCCGGTCAGCACGGAGCGAGTCGGCCGCCAGGATGAGCACGTTGGGCCTCGCCCCTCCGGCGGGCGCGGCGATCGCGGTCGAGAGGCGGAGCGGACGACCCACCACGGCGACGAGGGCGACCGCGACCAGCAGCGCGAGCGTCGAGAGGCGGGCGGGGCGCACCAGCGCGAGGCGCAGCCGCCCCAGGCGCGACGGCCAGGCGTGCCACTCGCCGGGCGGACCGACCAGGACGACGACGAGCGTGAGGAGGCCGACCGCGACGACGCCCCCGCGCCCCAGCACGTCGGTGAGCACGACCTGCGCCGTGCGGTGGAGCCCCCCCTGCGCGTAGAACGCCTCCGCGAAGAGCTGCGGCGCCGCCGCGATTGCGTAGGCCTCGAAGAAGGCGTGGAGGAGCGCCGCGAAGCCGAGGCCGAGGAGCCCCTCGCGCCAGGCAGGGCCCGGCGACCGCCCGAGCAGCCTGCGCCTCGCGTACGCGATGAGCCCCCCCGCGGCCCCGAGGAGGCTCCCGACGGCGACGGTGACGCCGACGATGGCGACCGTGATCCGCCAGACCTCGCCGCCGAAGTGGTTGTGGACGGCGGCGCTGATCGCGCGGGTCTGTCCGGCCAGCGCCTGGTCGGCCTCCTCGCCCCGACGGGCGGCGAGCGTGACGAGCCCGAGCAGATAGACGGCCCCCAGCGTGGCCGGATGGACGGCCCAGCGACCCAGGAGTGAAGCGACGCGACGCACGGCGACCATGGACCTAACCGATCGCGCGCAACTCACCAAGAAGTCGCCCCGGAGACCGCGGCCTGCCGCGCTGCGTCTCGCCGGCCGTCAGCGACCCCGGCGCGCCCCGTCGAATACGGGGGGGGGCGCAGGGAGGGGCCCGGCGAGGGCGCGCGTGAAGGGCCTGGGGAGCGGGTCCCGCGGGAAGAGGCGGGCGGCGAGGTCGGCGACGCGGCGGCCGATCGCCTGGATGGCCTCACGCGCCTGCCGCGGCGGCTCGTGGCCGGCACAGAAGTAGGTCCGGCAGCCGAAGGGGCGCGAGGCGTAGATGGTGCAGCGCCCCTGCGGGGACAGGAGCGGGCAGGCCCCGTGCTCGTCGACGAGCGGCAGACGGGTCCGTCCGCTGGCCGGCCGGCGGACGGGGGCGCCCCGGGTGCGCAGGGCGTGGTCGACCTCGCAGAGCTCGACCGGCGTCGGGTAGGGCTCGCGCCCGTTCCGGCCGAACTGGCAGCAGAGCGCGTCGTCCTGCGTCGTCGTCGCCGAGCAGCTGCAGGCCGAGTGGCGGGCGAGGGCGTCGGCCTCCTCGAAGAGGCGGAGGAGCTCCGCGCGGGCAGGGTGGTCACGCCAGCGGCCTGTGGCTCGCACGGCGCTAGTCTACACTGAGGCGATGCCCCAGCCCGCCTACCGTCCCCTCCTCCGTCCGGTCGAGACGATCGTGGTCCCCGACGCCGAGCACGGGCGGGTGCTCGTCCTCCGGGACACGCAGGGGGTCACGTCGGACCACGCGTTCATCCCGCCCGACCTTGTGCCGCTCGTCGCGCGGTTCACGGGCGAGCGGACGTGCGCCGAGATCGCGCGCGAGGTCTCGGCCGAGCGAGGCCAGGTCGTCCCGACGGAGTTCGTGGAGCGGCTGGCGCGGGAGCTGGAGGCGGCGCTGTTCGTCGACGGTCCGGCCTACCGCGCGGCGCTCGACGGGGTACGCCAGCGGTTCCACGACGCGGCGCTCCGCCCGGCCAGCCACGCGGGGGGCGCGTACTCCGCCGACCCGAAGGAGCTCGTCGCCTACCTCGACGATCGCTGCCTCGGGCGAGCGGCGCCCGCAACCGCCTCAGGTCGCATCCTCACGGCCCTCGTCGCCCCGCACATCGACCCGTGGCGGGGGGCCGTCGGCTACGGGCACGCCTACGCCGCCCTGCGCGACGGCCTGGCCGAGGAGGCCGACACCTTCATCGTGTTCGGGACCTCGCACGCCCCCATGCAGGAGCCGTTCGCCCTCTGCCGAAAGGGGTTCGACACTCCGCTCGGCGCGCTCCCGGCCGACCTCGAGGCGATCGACCGCATCGCCGCGGGCTGCCCGTACGACCCGTACGCCGACGAGCTGAACCACAAGCGAGAGCACTCGATCGAGTTCCAGGCCCTCTTCCTGAAGCACGTCCTCGGCGACCGGCCGGCCCGCATCATTCCTATCCTGGCCGGGCTCGGCCGCCACCAGGCCCGCGGGACCGACCCCGCCCGCGACGACAAGGCGATGGCGCTGCTCGACGAGGTGCGGGAGCTCGTGGAGGAGCGGGGGCGGCGGGTCGTGGTGCTCGCGGGGGCCGACCTGGCGCACGTGGGGCCCCGGTTCGGCGACCCGACAGGCCTCGACGCCGAGCACCGCGACCAGCTCCGGCGCACCGACACCGCCTCCCTCGACCTCGCCACCGCCGGGGAGGCCGCCGGCTTCTGGAGCCAGGTCGCCGCCGACCTCGAGACCCGGCGGGTCTGCGGCCTCTCCCCGATGTACGCGATGCTCCGCACCATGAGGAGCGGGTCCACGGGGGCCGTCCTGCACTACGAGCAGACCATCGACGCGGACGACGGCTCGATCGTGAGCCACGCGGCGGTGGCGTTCCACGGATAACCGGCGGTCCGGCGTCGCCTGGGCCTCGACCTCGAGAACGGACGTTGACACGCGGGCCAGGCTTCGCTACTTGTGCCGCCGAATCGTTGCGGGAGTAACTCAGTGGTAGAGTGCAACCTTGCCAAGGTTGACGTCGAGGGTTCGAATCCCTTCTCCCGCTCTCTTTTCACGCCGGAGGCTTGAAACAGCCTCAGGGCTTCGTCGGTCCTGAACTGCGTACAGGACTGAGCGAATCCCTTCTCCCGCTCTCTGCTTACCGGCGGGTAAGCCACCTTCAGGGCCTCGTCACGCCTGGACTGCGTACAGGCCTGAGCGGATCCCTTCTCCCGCTCGTAAAACATGAAGAACATCAGCCGGTTAGGGGCGACCGTGGCCCGCTATGTTCTTGATTCATACCGCTCGGTGGGGCGTGCCTACCGCGATGCATACCGCGGCGTGCTGAGGCCTCAGGCCATCGCGACGAGCTGCGGGTAGGACGCCCGCAGGATCTCGATAGACGCGCCCACCTCCTCCGGGACCCAGCGAGCCGGCACGGTGCCGGTGAACAAACCAACGTCCGGGCCTCGTCCTCCGTCCCGTCTCACGGCACGCGAACGCACGGCTGTCGACTCGAAGTCGAGACCTGTGCACCCGAAGTCGACACGTGTGCATCCCGGGTCGACACCTGTGCGTCCCGGGTCGACACCTGTGCATCCCGGGTCGACACGTGTGCATCCCGGATCGACACGTGTGCATCCCGGATCGACACCTCTGCATCTGGAGTCGACACGTGTGCGTCTCGAGTCGATGGCGCGGCGCGGCGCGAGCGCGGCGGGGTCAGAATCCCCCGGCGCCCCCGGCGCATTGTGCTGCGGGACGCGTTGACGGATAGTGAACGGGCTAATCACAGCAATCGGAAGGCGCCACCATGGGACGAGCGGGCTGGACAAGGTTCGCGGGGGTCGTCGTCGTAGCGGCCTGGGTTGCCGCCTGTTCGGGCGGGAGCGGTACCAGCGTCTCGCTGACGTCCGGCGACGCGTCGAGCGGAGTCGATGGGCACGCCACCGCCACCACCGCCGACTCCGCCGTGGTCCCCGCCTGCAACGGCGCGTGCGACGCCGGCGCGGCGTGCAAGGCGGGGAGCGACTGCACGAGCAAGACCTGCCAGGCGGGGAAGTGCGCCCCGGCGAGCTGCACCGACGGCAAGCAGGACGGCAACGAGACGGGCGTCGACTGCGGCGGCTCCTGCCAGGGGTGCCCGACCGGCGGCGGCTGCGTCCTGGGGAAGGACTGCGCAGGCCTCGTCTGCGCGACAGGGCCCGTGACCACCCCGGGCGCGGGCGGCGGCCCCATCGACTGCCCGGCCGGCGCGAGCTGTACCTGCCAGGCGCCGGACTGCACGGACGGCCTGAAGAACGGCGCCGAGACGGGCGTCGACTGCGGCGGTGGCACCTGCCCCGCCTGCGCCGTCGGGGGGGGCTGCGCGGTCGACACCGACTGCGCCTCGAGCGCCTGCGACGTCGTGAGCAAGCAGTGCGTCGCCGATCCGTGCGCCGACCATCACAAGGACGGCGCCGAGACCGACGTCGACTGCGGCGGAGGCACCTGCCCGGCCTGCGCCGTCAACGCCGCCTGCGCGGCCGACACCGACTGCACCACGAGCGCGTGCGACGCCGTCAGCAAGACGTGCGTCGCCAGCCAGTGCGCCGACCACCAGAAGGACGGCAGCGAGACCGACGTCGACTGCGGCGGAGGCACCTGCCCCGCCTGCGCGGTCAACGCCGGCTGCGCGGTCGACACCGACTGCACGACGAGCGCGTGCGACGCCGTCAGCAAGACGTGCGACGCCAGCCAGTGCGGGGACCACCAGAAGGACGGGGCCGAGACCGACGTCGACTGCGGCGGCGGCGCCTGCCCCGCCTGCGCGCTGACCCAGGGCTGCCTCGTCGACACCGACTGCGCCACGAACGCGTGCGACGCCGCGGGCAACACGTGCGTCGCCGACCAGTGCGCCGACCATCACAAGGACGGCGCCGAGACCGACGTCGACTGCGGCGGAGGCACCTGCGCACCGTGCGTCGTCACCAAGGGCTGCTCGGTCGACTCCGACTGCGTCTCGAGCGCGTGCGACGCCGTGAGCAACACGTGCGTGTCCAGCCAGTGCGCCGACCACCGGCAGGACGGGAAGGAGACCGACGTCGACTGCGGCGGAGGCACCTGCGCACCGTGCGTGGTCCCGGACGGCTGCTCGGTCGACTCCGACTGCGTCTCGAACGCCTGCGACGCTTCGGACAGCAAGTGCGTCACCAGCCAGTGCGCCGACCACCGGCAGGACGGGAAGGAGACCGACGTCGACTGCGGCGGAGGCACCTGCCCCGCCTGCGCCCTCACCGACGGCTGCTCGGTCGACGCCGACTGCGTCTCGAACGCGTGCGACGCCGTGAGCAACAAGTGCGTCGCCAGCCAGTGCACCGACCATCACAAGGACGGCGCCGAGACCGACGTCGACTGCGGCGGAGGCACCTGCCCCGCCTGCGCCCTGACCGACGGCTGCTCGGTCGACGCCGACTGCGTCTCGAACGCGTGCGACGCCGTGAGCAACAAGTGCGTCGCCAGCCAGTGCGCCGACCACCGCAAGGACGGCGCCGAGACCGACGTCGACTGCGGCGGAGGCACCTGCCCCGCGTGCGCGAAGGGGCTGAGCTGCTCCGTCGCCGCCGACTGCACCTCCGGCGGGTGCACCTACCTGCACAAGTGCGCGGACTCGATCTCGTGCACGCCGCAGCACGGAGGCGACACCTGCGGCGCGACGGGGGCCACCGAGAGTTGCTGCACCACGCTCCCGTCCGCGGGGCTCCCTCAGGGGAAGATCAACGGCGTGACCGTCACGACGACGACGGTCGACAAGTACAACATCACGGCGGGCCGCATGCGCGCGTTCGTCACCGCGACGAACGGCAACCTTCGCGGGTGGATCACGGCCCACACCCCGGCCTGGTGGAACGCGACCTGGACGAACTACCTCCCCAACGTGCTCGACGACGGCGCCTACGACGGGCCGCACTGCACCGGAGCCGCCGGCGTGACGTGCGGCACCTACCAGGAGTTCGGCCCGGTCGTTCACGGGACGGCGGGGGGCGGCAACATGGGCTGCGAGATCCAGTATTATGGCGCTCGCAGCTACCGCCTCCCCGACGCCGTCAACGCGAGCTTCGGGGACCCGCAGAGCTACACGCAGGACTTCGACGACGAGCGCGCGATGAACTGCGTCGACGCGTACATCCTCTCCGCGTTCTGCGCATGGGACGGCGGTCACCTCCCCACGCTCGCGCAGCTCGACCACGTCTGGGGCGCCGGCACCTACCCCTGGGGGACGCCGGCCGGGCCGGCACCGGCCAACCCCGGCCACCCGGTGGGCTACCTCTACGCGAACCCCGGCGATCCGCAGAACGGCGTCGTGGGGGGCCCGCTCAGCTACAGCACGCTGGCGTGGGGCGCTTTCCAGGCAGCGCCGCTCGTCGCGTACACCGCGCCGCCGACGGCCGGGGAGCTCAAGGACCTCGAGTGGGCGAACTACAACTACAATTACTGGGGTGGCGCCACGCAGCTGGGCACCGACTACACGATCTACATCGCACCACCGGGGCGGTACCCGCTCGGCAACGGCCCCTACGGCCACTCGGACCTGGCCGGCAGCGTGTTCCAGGCGGCCGACCTCGTCGGGACGAACGACTGCTGGTCGCGCTCCGGCTCGTGGCAAGGCCACGGCATCCCGTACGCCGCGGCGGGGTCCTGCGGCGTCAACCTCCCCGCGACGAACAAGTACTGGGCGATGGGCGCCCGCTGCGCGCGGTGAGCGTGACCCATCCCGGCTCGGCCTGCCCAGGGTCGCCGGGGTGCGATGCCCACGGGCCGCGCCCCGCCCCCGCGGGATTTCCCGCCCTCCCGTGGTCTGGGACCCGCTGGTAGGTTGAACGCCATGCTGCGACGGACCTTCCCCGCGCTCGCGCTCCTCGCGGCCTGCTCGGGGGCCCAGGCGGGGGCGGCCGGGGACGCCGGGGTCGCCGACGCGCGCGCGGACAGAGCCGACGGACCGACCGACGCTTCGCGCCCACCCAGGGACACGGGGGGGGACGCCCTGCGCGACGCCGCCGGCGACCGGACCGTCCAGGATACCGGCATCGACGCGTGGCGCCTTGACGCGAGATCGGACACCGCGCCCGAAGCGGCCCCGGCTCCCGGGGACGCCAGCGACGCCAAGGCCCCTCTGACCGACGCACAGCGCATCGACGGCGCCGCGGACGCCCGCGCGAGCGACGCCGCGCTCGGCGCCCACGTCGACGCGACTGCGGACGCCGGCACCGACGCCGCTCCGGACGCCCACGCCGACGCCCACGAAGGCGACGCCACCCCTGATGCCCACCCTGACGCCCACCCCGATGCCCACCCGGACGCCGGCACCGACGCCGGCAGCGACGCCGGCATTCCGTGGCAGGGGGTGGCGGTCGCCCCGGGCCAGAGCGTCGGTGGCTACACGAGCAGCGTCTACACGTGGCGAGACACCGACAACGAGCTCCGGTCCTGCGCCCTCGTCGACAACGACGTCAAGGACCCCGCCTCGTACTACGGCGGCTACGTGCGTCAGTGCACCTACATGGCCGCGGGGGCGCAGGTCGTCGCCGCGCCGCGGGCGTCGGTCCCCGACCAGCCTGGCTGGGGCTACACCGTTCACCACCTGAACAACGGCGCCGACGCCGACACCACGTCCTCGCGCCACGCGCCGGGGGCGTTCCGCACCGTCTTCGCAGGGCGGCACCACGCCATGCACGAGTTCTCGTGGACCGTGCTCCGCTCGCAGGGGGCCCCCCCTTCGGTCCCGCAGGTCGACCGCGCGGTGACGACGACCATCCGCTACCTCTTCGCCACCGGCCGCAGCGCCCCGCTCTGGGCGCACACCGTCGACACGAGCGCGCTCGGCGCCAACGCGTACGACGCCGACGACCGCTCCCCCTACGGCGAGCTGAAGTTCGACGGCGTCGAGGGGCCGATCTCGGGGCTCGGGTGGGGCGACCACTACCGGTTCCGGACGACCTCGAGCCCCGTCACCTTCGCGTCGAGCTGGGACTACTCGGTCAAGAACGTCATCCCCCACACCGTGATGTGGACCGACGGCCTCGGCCTCGAGGAGGGGGTCGTGCAGACGGAGGCGTACACGACGAAGGACGGCGGGTACGGCTGGTTCTACCCGAACTGGGGGCACACGAGCGCCAACCGGGTCACCGGCTCGGGCGACCCGGCGACGCAGGTCATGCCCGTCGACTGGAACTGGACCTACCAGCTGACGCAGTACAACTTCCCGAACGACCCGAGCTCGAAGCGCACCGCGTGGGGGGTGAACCTCGGCAGCGTCGGCATGACGAGCTACTCGCAGTACGGCGACACGACGACGGGGACGGGGTACCCGTACCGCGCCAGCAGCGCCTTCTTCGTCCTCGGCGCCAAGGGGGCGAGCGACGCCACGATCGCGGACGTGACGGCCGCCATCGGCGCGACCTTGACGGCCACCGTCGGGACCGTGGCGACGAGCGGGCCCTTCGGAATTGGCCGCGCCGCGACGACGCACCAGAGCTACGGAGGGTCGGGCTACGACCCTGTCTACGGGGTCTTCACCGCCGCCGCCGCGGGGAACGCCGCCCACCTGACGCTCGCGCTCGGCGCCGCCACGGTCGACGCGCCGATGTTCCGTATCACCGGCTTCACCGGCGCGCTCCCCGCAACCCTGCTCGTCAACGGAGCCACGCTCCGGGCGGACGTCGACTTCTTCGCCTCCACGGTGACGATCGACGGCTCGCGCGAGCTCTGGGTCACGCTGAACCGGAAGCTCACGGGCACCTCCACCCTGAACCTGAACTGACCGCGGGCGACGGGGGCCGGACGGGCGGGTCGGCTCGACGTAGCCGCCCCTAGCAGATCCTCGGGAGCGCCTCTCCGACGAGCCAGTCGAGGATCCGGCGGCCGCCGAACGCCGTCTCCATCTGGACGAAGTGGTGCTCGTCCTCGGTGATCGTCCCGATGATCGTCGCGTCCGTGCCGAGCGGGTCGGCTCGCATCGCCTCGAGGAGGCGGTCGGCGTGCCGCCGGTCGGTGATGGCCACGAGCTTCCCTTCGTTCGCCAGCTGCAGCGGGTCGAGGCCGAGGAGCTCGCACGCCGCGGTCACCTCCCGGAGGACGGGGATGCGCGGCTCGTCGATGAGCATGCCGACGCGCGACTGCTGGGCGATCTCGTTGAGCGTCGCGGAGAGGCCGCCGCGAGTCGGGTCACGCAGGACGTGGATGTCGGGCACGGCCTCGACCATGCGCGCGACGAGCCGGTGGAGCGCCGCGGAGTCGCTCCGTACGCTGGTCTCGAAGGCGAGCCCCTCGCGGCTCGAGAGGATGGCCACGCCGTGATCGCCCATCGTGCCGCTGACGAGCACCACGTCCCCGGGGCGCGCCCTCTCCCCTGACGGCGTCACGACGGGCGCGGGGACGACCCCCACGCCGGTCGTGCTGATGAAGACGCCGTCCCCCTTCCCCTTCTCGACGACCTTCGTGTCGCCCGTGACGATGGGGACGCCGGCCTCCCGCGAGGCGCGCGCCATCGACTCGACGATGCGACGGAGGTCCCGGAGGGGGAACCCCTCCTCGAGGATGAACGAGGCCGACAGGTAGAGCGGCCGGGCGCCGGCCATCGCGACGTCGTTGATCGTCCCGTGCACCGCGAGCGAGCCGATGTCGCCCCCCGGGAAGAAGAGCGGAGAGACGACGTAGCCGTCTGTCGTCAGCACCATCCGCCCCGCGGGGACCTCGAAGACCGCCTGGTCGTTCTTCTTCGCGAGGAGCGGGTTGTCGAACGCCGCCACGAAGAGCTCGTCGACGAGCTGCGCCATGGCCCTCCCGCCGGCGCCGTGGGTCATGTCCACCCGCCCGGTGTCCCAGTCGAGACGCCTACCCCAGCTGCTCGCCATGGCTATCCCTCTCCGTCGGGCCTGGGCCGCCTCTTCGAGAGCCGACCGTAGGCATAGTACGCCGCGCACGAGCCCTCCGGGGACACCATGCAGGAGCCGACCGGTGACTCGGGGGTGCAGGCCGTGCCGAAGATCTTGCAGTCCGTGGGCCGCTTCTCCCCCCGGAGGATCTCGCCGCACGCGCACGCCGGGTGGTCGGCGACGGCCTCGTACGGGATGCTCCAGCGCCGCTCGGCGTCCCAGGCCGCGTACCTCTCGCGCACGCGGAGCGCGCTGTCGGGGAGCGAGCCGAGGCCGCGCCACTCGAAGCTAGGACGCAGCTCGAAGACCTCTTCGACGAGGGCGATCGCGCGCGCGTTCCCCCCCCGGACCACGGCCCGCTTGTACTCGTTCTCGACCTCGCACCGCCCCTCGTTGAGCTGGCGGACGAGCATCAGGATCGACTGCATCAGGTCGAGCGGCTCGAACCCGGCGACGACGACGGGCTTGCCGTAGTCCCGGGCGAAGCGCTCGTAGGGCTGGCTTCCGATGATCGTGCTGACGTGACCGGGCCCAACGAAGCCGTCGACCTGGATGCCCCCCCCCGCCGCGCCAGGGGCGCCGAGGATCGCGAGCATCGCCGACGGGGTGAGGACGTGGCTCGCGAGCACCGAGAAGTTCTTGATGCCCTCCTCCGCCGCCTGCTTCACGACGACGGCGGTGGCAGGGGTCGTCGTCTCGAAGCCGATGGCGAAGAAGACGACCTCGCGGGCCGGGCTCTCCCGGGCGAGGCGGAGCGCGTCCGCGCTGCCGTAGACGATCCGGATGTCGGCCCCCTCGGCCTTCGCCTTGAGGAGGCTCCTCCGGTCGCGCGCCGGCACGCGGACCATGTCCCCGAAGGTGCACAGCGTGACCCCCGGGGTGCGCGCCAGGGCGATCGCCTGCTCGAGCCGACCGATGGGGAGGACGCAGACCGGGCAGCCCGGTCCGTGGATCATCTCGACCTCCGGCGGGAGCATCTCGACGATCCCGTAGCGCCAGAGCGCATGCGTGTGCCCGCCGCAGAACTCCATCAGGCGGTAGCGCCGCGCCCCTCGCGCCTCCTTCGCGATCTGCGCCGCGAGGCGCCGCGCCACGTCGCCGTCGCGGAACTCGTCGATGTACTTCATCCGGCGTCCTCGAGGCCGACGCCCGCCTCGCGGAGCAGCGCCAGCGTCGCCTCGGCCTCGGCCGGGTCGAGGCGGCTCAGGGCGAACCCCGTGTGGACGATGACATAGTCGCCGAGCGCGACGCCTTCGACGAGCGCGAGGCTGACGGCCTTCCGGAGGCCCCCGAGCGACACGGTCGCGGACCCGTCCGCGTGGAGGGCGACGACTTCGGCAGGAATCGCGAGGCACATGTCAACTCTCTCCGATCGCCTGGGCAGCGACCCAGGCCTGACCCAGCGCGAGCCCGCCATCGCCCGCAGGGGCGAGGGTCGGGAGCAGGACGCTCACGCCGTGAGCCGCGAAGCCCTCGACGAGGCAGCGACCGAGCGCGGCGTTGACGACGCACCCGCCTCCGATGGCGATCGAGCGGTCCCGGCCGAGGGGGGGGAGCGCGAGCTCGACGAGCGCCGCGGCGAGGGTGCCGTGGAAGGCGTCGGCCCCGTCCACCGGCGCCATCCCTCGCAGCGCGTCGAGGAGGGGGAGGAGATCGAGCACGCCGCCCTCGATGGTCCAGGCGTGCGGCAGGACATACGGCTCGGAGACCAGGCTCTCGAGCACCATCGGCGCCTCCGCCTCGTACCCCGAGCGGTCGCGGACTCCGAGGATGCCGCACGCCGCGTCGAACCAGCGGCCGCAGGAGGTCGTTCGGGGGGCGTTCACGTCCGCGTCGAGCATGGAGGCGAGCTTCACCCCCCGATCGCCCCAGCGCCGCTCGATGTCCGCGCGCAGCCCCATCCTCCAGAGCGCCGCGACCGCCATCCGCCACGGCTCGCGCGCCGCCACGTCGCCGCCCGGGAGCGGGAGCTCGGCCAGGTGCCCGACCCGCTGGAATCGGGCGCCGTCGACGCGGAGGAGCTCGCCGCCCCATATGTGCCCGTCGTCACCGAGCCCGGTACCGTCGAGCGCGAGGCCGAGGCACGGCCCCGTCCGGGCGTGCTCGGCGAGGACGGCCGCGATGTGAGCGTGGTGGTGCTGCACCGGGATGCAGCGGAGGCCGAGCTCGGCGGCGTAGCGCGTCGAGAGGAAGTCCGGGTGGAGGTCGTGAGCCGCGGCCACCGGCTCGACGTCGAGGATCCGCTGGAGGTGGCGGATCGTCTCGTCGAAGAACCGGTACGTCTCGGCGTCATCCATGTCGCCGATGTGCTGCGAGAGGTACGCGCGCGCGCCGCGGGTGAGGCAGACCGCGTTCTTCAGGTAGGCCCCCGTCGCGAGCACCGTCGGCACCTCGCGGGGGAGATCGATGCCGTCCGGTACGCTCCCTCGCCCTCGCCGGAGGACGACCGGCGCGCCCGCCACGACCCGTATGACCGGGTCGTCGCACCGGACGACGATCTCCCGGTCGTGACTCGCCATGGCGTCGCAGATCCCCGAGAGGCGACGCGCCGCGTCCCCGTCGTCGGTGACGAGCGGTTCGCCGCCCGGGTTCGCCGAGGTCATGACGAGGGTGAACGGCTGCGGCGCGTCGAGCCACCGGGTGCCGGTGGGGCGCCCCGCGGCCTCGTGAAACAGCAGGTAGTGGAGCGGCGACGACGGGAGCATCACCCCTAGCCACGCCAGGTCGGGCGCCACGTCGGGGGCGACGCCGACCTCGCCGGGGAAGCGACGGGCGAGGACGATCGGGCGACGGATGGACGAGAGCCACTTCGCCTCGTCGTCGCCGAGATCGACGAACGCCCGCGCGCTTGGCACACCGGCCACCATGAGGGCGAACGGCTTGCCGTCGCGCTGCTTCGCGCGTCGGAGCCGGCGGACGGCGTCGTGGTTCGTGGCGTCGCAGGCGAGCTGGAAGCCGCCGACCCCCTTGACGGCGACGATCTCGCCGCGACGCAGGCGATCGACGATCTCCTCGACGGGCATCGTCAGGTGCGGGCCGCACGCGGCGCAGGCCGTCGGCTGGGCGTGGAACCGGCGGTCGCGAGGGTCGTCGTACTCGCTCTGGCAGCGAGCACACATCGTGAACCCCGCCATCGACGTCTCGGACCGGTCGTAGGGGAGCTGGCGCGTGATGGTGAAGCGCGGTCCGCAGTGCGTGCAGTTGAGGAAGGGGTAGCGGTAGCGGCGATCCCTCGGGTCGAAGCACTCGGCGAGGCACGCCACGCAGGGTGCAGCGTCGGGGCCGATTCCCGTGGAGACCTTCGCGCCCCTGGCGCTCGGGCGCAGCTCGAAGCCGGCCTCGCCCACCGCCGGGGTCACGGACTCGACGCCGATCTCGTCGATGCGCGCCAGCGGGGGGAGCTCCGCCTGAAGCGCGCGGACGAACCGGTCGGTCGACTCCCCCTGAACCTCGAGGATGACGCCGGCGTCGTCGTTGCGCACCCAGCCTGTCAGCGAGTAGCGCTCCGCCAGCGTGTACACGAACGGGCGAAATCCGACGCCCTGGACGAGGCCGTTCACGCGGATCCGGGCCCTCGACTGGACCGCTCCGCTCCCGCCGCGGCTCATCCGGCGCAGGCCTCCCTGCACCTCGCTTCGATCCACGCGTACCAGCCGCCGAGCCCCTCGCCGCTCCGCGTCGAGACGCGAAGGACCTCGGCCCTCGGGTTGACCTTTCGCGCGTTCGCCTCGAGGGCCGCGACGTCGAAGTCGAGGTGCGGCAGGAGGTCCACCTTCGTCACGAGGACGAGCCCGGCGGCGTGGAACATGTCGGGGTACTTGAGCGGCTTGTCCTCCCCCTCGGTCACGGAGACCAGGACGACCTTGCTCGCTTCGCCGAGATCGAACCCCGCGGGGCAGACCAGGTTCCCCACGTTCTCGATGAAGAGCACGCCGTGCTCCGGCACCCCGACGTCCGCGAGCGCGTCGGAGATCATGTCGGCGTCGAGGTGGCACATCTTGCCGGTGTTGATCTGGCGTGCCGGGACGCCGGTGGCGCGGATCCGGTCGGCGTCGAGGCTCGTCTGCTGATCCCCCTCGATGACGGCCATGGGCCGCCCCCCTTTGAGATCGGTGAGCGTGCGAACGAGCAGCGTTGTCTTCCCCGCCCCCGGGCTCGACACCAGGTTGAGCGCGAGCGTCCCTGAGTCCGCGAAGCGTCGGCGATTGACGGCGGCGAACCGGTCGTTCTTCTCGAGGATGTCGCGCTCGACCTTGACGAGCCTCGCCTCGCGCCTCGCTCGCTCCTGCCCCGCATCGACGCGAGCCGAAGGTGAGGCGTGACCCGTCGCCCCGTGGTCGTGGTCGTGGTCGTGGTCGTGGTCGTGGGCGTGGGCGTGGTCGTGGGCGTGGTCGTGCGCGTGGTCGTGGTCGTGCGCGTGGTCGTGCGCGTGGTCGTGCGCGTGGTCGTGCGCGTGGTCGTGCGCGTGGTCGTGCGCGTGGTCGTGCGCGTGGTCGTGCGCGTGGTCGTGCGCGTGGTCGTGGTCGTGCGCGTGAGCGTGCGGGGCCTCGTGCCCATGCGCGCTGACGCCCTCCTTCGTGGTTCCGCATCCGCATACGCCACACATCACTCCACCTCCAGATCGACGACGCGCATCTCGTCGCCACCGACCAGCATCCACTGGTATCCCCCGCAACCGGGGCACGACTCGCCGTGGGCCGCCACGGCGACCGCCTTGTTGCAATCCGTGCACCACGCCGAGCCCGGAGGGCGCTCGATCACGAGCTCTGCCCCCTCGGCGACCGTCCCCCTGGCGGCCACGTCGAACCCGAACTCGAGCGACCGAGGGTCGACCTGCGCGAGCGCACCGATCGAGAGGCGCACCGTCCTCACGCGCACAAATGCCCCGCCGGACGCCTGGTCCAGGACGAGGTCGACGACGGACTGGGCCAGCGCCATCTCATGCATCGGACCGCTCCACGCGCCAGGCAAGGCAAGGATCGAGCGCAAGGACGAGCCACCCCGCGTCACGCGCCAGGGTCGGCCCGGCGGCCCCACCGAGGAGCGCCTGCCGCATCGCGCCGCGCGGATGGAAGGTCCAGTCGGTCGGGGAGACCGTCCTGCAAGCGTGGACGCCCGAACCGTCCGCGCGAACCCAGTGAATGAGCGGCCCGCGCGCCGTCACGGCGCCCCCGACGCCGCACCCCGCGGGCGAGGTGCGGGGCTCGTGCGCGTGCCCGGATCGAACGGCGTCCTCGAGCCGCTCTCCGGCGCGCTGCACGTCCGCCAGCGCAGCCATGCGCCGAGCGACGAGCCGCGCCAGCAACCCCTCCCCGTGGCCGGCGACGACCCTCTGCACCGCATCGCTCATGCGGTGACTGGCGTAGGCCCCTACCTCGACGGGGGCTCCGTCGAGCTCCGGGCGGTCTGCGAAGCCGGGGTTGTTCGCCAGCAGGCCGCCGACGATCGCGGGGGGAGGCGCCGCGACCAGCCGGCTCGGGGAAGCCCCGAACCCCGCACGACCCGCCGCCTCCACGACCCGCTCGAGCGGCGATTCGCTCGTCGCAAGGGGACCGAGGAGCGAGGCGAGAGCGTCAACGGCCGCCCGCGCAGCGTCCCACGCCGGGGACGGCAGGAGCGAAGCGGCCAGCCTCGGGGCACCGAAGAGGGCGACGCAGAGGTCCGTGACCGCCCGGCGAGCGCGCGTCACGAGCTGGAGGTCCGGCTCGAGCCCCGCGGCCTCGCGCCACGCCAGGGCGATCTGCCAGGCGTGCGAGGCCGCGGCCTCCGCCAGGCTCGCCGCGTCTCGCGCCGCCTCCATCGCCCCCCCCTCCGGCTCACCCAGGGCCGCCTCGATGGCCCTGGAGCACGCGACCCCGTGCGCGACCCCGCACACGGTGAACAGATGGGACACGGCGCGACGCACCGCGTCCGGCGTACGGCCCGCGAGGGCCCCGGCGGCCCGCGAAGGGTGGCTGGAGGTCACGGAGACGTCCGACACGCGCCCGTCGCTGATCTCGAGCCGTACGACGAGACCCCCTTCGCTGTTCACAGAAGCCTCCGGCGACTCGTGGCGCGAGCCGCTCCGGTGCAGCGCACGTGCCACCCGCGGTGCGACTCCGCGAGCGTCCTGTGGTGCGGCGACGGGGCGTGCACAGGGTGCGTAGGCGCGCGCCGTTTGCGGCGAGCGACGCGCGGGCCGCCTGCAGGCGCCCGGACGAGCGCTACGCCCCCTTCCGGCGAAACCGGACGCTCTCGGGGTACGGGAGGAGGCTCTCCTGCCCGCCCGCGCGGATCTGCTCTTGCTTCGAGGTCCAGTAGCTCGCCTGCGCCAGCTCGGGGTGGAGCTCGAGGAAGAGCCGCCGGGCCTTCGGGCTCGGGAAGATGAACGTGGCGAGCTCCTCGGGGAAGACGTCACGGTCGCCGACCGAGAACCAGGGCTCTCCGGAGACCTCCTCGTCGTACGAGCTCGGCGCCGGGAGGTTCCGGAAGTTGCAGTCGGTGAGGTACGACAGCTCGTCGTAGTCGTAAAAGACGATGCGTCCGTAGCGCGTGACGCCGAAGTTCTTCAGGAGCATGTCGCCCGGGAAGATGTTCGCTCCGGCGAGCTCCTTGAGGGCCCGGCCATACTCGGCGACGAGCTTCGGCATCTCGACCTCGTCGGCGTCGGCCAGCGCCACGTCGAGCGGGATCATGCGGCGCTCGATGTAGAGGTGGCGGATGATGAGGTTGTCCCCCTCGATCTCGAAGGACGCGGGGCAGACGCGCTGCAGCTCCGCGAGGACGGTAGGGTCGAAGCGCGCCAGCGGCAGCGACACGTGAGCGTACTCGAGCGTGTCGGCGAGGCGCCCCACGCGGTCGTGCTGCTTCACGAGCTGGTACTTCGCCTGGACGATGCCGCGATCGACCTCCTTCGGGGGCTCGAACCAGTCGCGGATCAGCTTGAAGACGTAGGGGAACGACGGGAGGGTGAAGACGAGCATCACCATCCCCTTGGTGCCTCGCGCGAGCTGGAACCTGTCGCTCGAGTGCTTCAGGTGGTCGAGGAGGTCTCGGTAGAAGAGCGTCTTGCCCTGCTTCTGCAGGCCGATCGCCGTGTAGAGCTCGGCCGCGGGCTTGCCCGGCATGACGCGCCCGAGGAAGGCGACGTAGGCGGACGGGGCGTCCATCTCGACCATGAAGTACGCGCGGGCCAGGCTGAAGATGGTGCCGATGTGCTCCCGCTCGACGAGCAGCGCGTCGACCGAGAGGCGCCCGTCGTCGTCCTGCAAGATCGGGATGACGAAGGGGTAGTCGAAGTGCCCGTTGACGATGCGCCCGACCACGTACGCGGTCCGGTTGCGGAAGAACGGCGAGGCGAGGACCTGGACCTGCGCGTTCGGAAGCGCTTCGATCGGCCGAGGGAGGTACCTGCCGATCGCGCGGACGAGCGCCGCGATGTCCCCCTTGAGGTCGCGGAAGGGGTTCGCGAGGCGGAGGTCCTTCAGCAGCTCGGCGAGGCAGGTCCGCAGCCCCTGCGTCGCGGGGTAGTAGCAGCGGTACGTCGGCTCGTCGCCGTCGAGGTACTCGGTCGACACGGCCGGGCGCGAGAAGATGTAGTCGTTGCGGTAGTAGCGCCGGTGCACGACACGGCAGACGACGGAGTTGTAGAACGTCTCGGCGCACTCGGGCTGCTTGTGGCTGTAGAGGAGGCCGATGTACGCCATCTTGACCTCCTTCCAGCGCGCCCCCCACTCCTCGAGGGTCGGGTACTTCTCGGCCAGCTCGAGCACGGCCTCGCGGACGCGATCGTCGTACATCCGGATGCGCGCGACGGCGGCGCTGTTCGCCTCGGCCCAGTCGGCGCGCTCGAACTGCCGCTTGGCGTCACGCGCCGCCTGCCGGAACAGCGTGTAGTGCTTGTCGAAGCCGGCGAGGATGATCCCGGCGATGTCCTCTGCGCGCGTGGGCTGCACGGCGCAATCCTATGCACCCGGCGCGCCGGGCGCGAGGGGCCGTCACCCCCTGGCGCGGCGGCGACGGCGTCGCTGCGCCGCGAGGCCGACGACTCCGAGCGCAATCCACGCGGTCCGTTCGCCGAGTTGCCCCCCGGCGGTGCAGCTGCAACCGCCGCCGCTCGGAGCGGCGGCCGCCCCGGCGTCGGGCTTCGGGCTCGAGCCCGCGTCCGGCGTCGTCGACTTCCCTGCGTCCGCCCTGCCTGCGTCCGCCTTCCCCGCGTCCGCCCTCCCCGCGCCGGCCTCCCCCGCCCCGGCGTCCGGCACGGCGACGACGCTGCAATCGAGCGGCTTCGCGGCCCGCTCGAGCACCCCCTGGTCGAGCTTGGTGGCGTAGTTGCCGCTGTTCGCGTTGTCGTGGTGGAAGCTCTCCCACTGGACGACGCCCGTGTCGGTCCCCCTGGTCGACCACGCGTAGAGGTACCCGTCGCGCGTCGCCTCGACGACCTCGAGCGAGTGGTCGCCGTTGACGTCGCCGACGGCGGGGGTCGCGGTGATCCACCCGCCTGTGAACTTGGGCCAGCCCGGCGCCTCGCGCCCGCAGCCGTCGACGGCGTGGACGAAGTAGCCGCCCGTCCCCGCGATGACCTCCGGATAGTCGTCGCCGGTGATGTCGGCGATCGCCTGGCTGGTCAGGAACGAGTAGTCCTCGATGACGTGCGGCGAGCCCGGCAGCATCTCGCCGGTCTTCCCGCTCCACATCCCGAGGAGGTGCTCCGCCGGCTTCGGCGCGGTGACCTCCATGTTCTCGAGCGCGCTGAGCCCCTCGCCCGCCACGATCACGTCGGGCGTGCCGTCCTGATCGAGGTCGCCGACCGACGGGTGACTGAAGATGGGCATCAGCGCGTCGCTCGGCGCCGCGTTCGAGAGCGAGCCGTACGCGCCGCCGTAGTCGAAGCCGTTCGAAGCCTGCCCCGGGCGGAGCGGGAGCTGCGTCGCGGGGGCCGCGATGCCGACCTGCGGACCGGGGTCGCCGGGGACGACCATCGGGGGCTGCCCGTTCCCTTGCAGGAGCGCGTCAGGCTTGCCGTCGCCGTCGAGGTCCACGACGGCGGGCGACGAGTTCGTCCCCTCGCCGATGATGGGGAGGGTGTAGAGCGAGGCGATCTGCAGCGGCCAGTGGACCAGGTACGGGCCACCGGGGGCGGCGTTCCCGCGACCGTCGACCGCGTAGAAGAACCCGGACTGCCCCTCGTTGCCGACCGTCTCGTCCGTGCCGATGAGCAGGTCCGGGACGCCGTCGCCGTTGAAGTCGGCCACGGCCGGCGTGGTGATGATGTGGTCGTACTTGTACGCGAGCGACGAGTGGACACGCACGGGGAACCCGGCCATCGCGGTGCCGTCCCCCTTGAACACGTAGATGTTCCCGTCGAACGCGGCGAGGATGATCTCGGGCTTCCCGTCGCCGTTCAGGTCGGCGAGGACGGGGCTCGCGAAGCTGCCGCGCGTCACGTTGTGCAGCAGGTCCATGCAGTCGCCAGGCGGCCTGGTGACGTTCGGGTCGAGCGGACAGGACGGGACGAGGGGGAGCCGCTGGGGGAAGCCGGCGAGGTCCTTGCCGCTCGAGTCGATGGCGTAGAGCGTCCCCTCGAGGGAGCCGAAGACGATGTCCGGCTTGCCGTCTCCGTTGAGGTCGCCGATGGCGGCCGACCCGTCCACGGCCTCGCGCGTGACCGCCGGGTCGATGCCGCCGCTCCTCCCCGCGACGTACGCGGGGGCGGTCAGGTAGCTCGGGAGGGACGGGACAGGGGATGACGGGTCGAGGCCGTCGACCGGACGCAGGCGGTACGGGAACCCGGCGATCTCGGTCGGCGGCCCCCCCTTCACCGAGAAGACGTGGACCGAGCCGTCGTTCGTGGTCAGGACGATGTCGCGCACACCATCGCCGTTGATGTCGGCCAGCTTCGGGCCAGCCTCGACCGAGCCCGAGAGCTTCAGCGGGAAGCCGGGGAGGAGGTCCTTGTCGAGCCCGTTCATCGGGTTCACGATCGCGATGGAGCGCCTCGCCTCCCCCTTGGCGTCCCCCCCGGGGTAGTGCGCCACGGCCTGGACGCGGACGGTGATCGTGCGGTCGTTCTCGTGGAGGGGCGAGTCGGGGTCGGCGGTGTGCGCCGTGTCGAGGGAGCCCGGGTCGAGGAGCGCGAGCGGCGTCGAGGCCCCCCCGGTGGCGGTCGAGCCCGGGACGTTGGTCACCGTGGCCGTGAGCGTCTTGAAGTCGCTGTCGAGCGGCTCGACGCCAGGGGCCCACTCTACCGTGTAGTCGTAGGAGGTCGCGCGCGCCGCGACGACGCGCCCGACGAGCGGGACGGGGCCGGAGACGCGGTCGGAGTAGAGCGTCTCGAACCACGCCGGCGAGACGATCTCGACCTCGGGCGGGACGAGGCCGCTCTTCAGCCCGGCGACGGCGGAGGCGACGTTCACGCGCCCGTAGCCGAAGCGCTGCGAGAAGCCCGGGAGCGACTCGTAGAAGGCGGCCGCGGTGGCCGGCGCGCGTGACTCCGGGACGTTGATGACGTCCGCGGTCATCTTCTGGATCTGCATCAGCTCTTCGGCCGTCAGCGCCGGCGAGAGCCCGAGCTCCTCGCCGTACGAGGCCAGCAGGCCGGAGATCCCGGACGTCTTCCCGGTCGCCTCGCTCGAGCAGGCGGTGCCGCTCACGCTGAGGATGAGCTGTCCGCCGTAGTTGGTGCACTTCACGAAGTCGAGGAACGTGGTCGACGTCGTCGCCGAGGTGCCGTCGTAGGCGATGGCGTGAACGGGGAGCGTGTGGTTGTAGGTCGCGGGGAGGTTGTGGTGGCGCGAGCTCTCGTCGGCCATGCTGGCGACGACGAGGACGTTCTTCGCGTACGCGTAGTCGATGGCCGCGCGCCCGAACGCCGTCAGGTTGAACGCGCCGAGCGCCTCCTGGATGACCTTCGCGCCGTTGTCGGTCGCGTAGACGACCGCCTTGGCGAAGTTGTTCGAGTTTGCGATGAAGCTGTTGCCGGCGCGCATCATGATGAACCGGCACTGGGGGCAGACGCCGATCCCTCCGATGCCGTTGTTCCCCTCGGCGCTCGAGTCGCCGGCCTCGCCGGTCCCGTGGCCGTAGCGCACGTCGTCGTACGGGTCGTTGTCGTCCTTGTAGAAGTCCCACCCCGCGATGTCGTCGACGTAGCCGTTGCCGTCGTCGTCGACCCCGTCGCTGAAGAGCCCGATGAGGTCGCCGGCGTCGAGGATGCAGTTGTGATTCACGTCCCCCTTCATGCGGGGCTGGGAAGCGCCGCCGGGGCTCGTGCACGGGTCGCCGGTCACGATGGGCGTGACGCGCGGGTCGCTCGCATAGTCGGCGACGGTGAAGACCCCGTCCCCGTCGCAGTCGTAGCCGGCGAGCACCCCCGTCCCCCCGCACGCGCTCCCGTCGGCGTGGAGCGGCTTGTGATTGGAGAGCTCTAGGGCGTTGAGCCACGCCTTGTTGACGAGGTCGGGGGAGTCCCACTCGATGCCCGAGTCGATGATGGCGATCCGCACGTCCGGGCTGCCGGTGGAGTACTCCCACGCCTTGTCGATGCTCATGCCCGACGCGCCGAGCTTCGTGTCGGCGCTCAGGTACGCGGGCGTCCCCGGCTGCTGCACCGGGAGAAACGAGAAGTAGTTCCAGCTGCCCGGGTAGCCCGGGTCGTTGGGCCAGTTGGCGGAGCTCGTCAGGTCGGCGCCGACGGCAGGGGGCCAGCCCGCGCGGGCGTCGTGCGAGGTGAGGCACGCGAGCGAGAGCCCGACGACCCCCGTCGCGAGCCGGAGGGACGGACCGAGGGGCCGGCGACGACGGAGGAGCCTCATGTCGCCCCCCTCACTCCTTCGCCTTGAGCATCTTCGAGCCCGGCGGGAGCTTCTCGAGCGGGATCGCGCCGGCGTCGAAGGTGTAGAGCTCGGTGAAGCCGCACTTGCGACAGACGTACGCCTGGAGCCTGCCGAACTCCATGTCCGGCCGCCAGTCGAACTCGACGACGTGGATCACCAGAGGCCGGATGATGTCGCGATCGTCGCGGTCGGCCAGCTGTGGAACGAACAGGACCTCGCCGTGGCGGCACTTGGGGCAGCGGTGTGTCTCGCGCATGACCTGAAGAATATCATCCTCCCCTGACCACCACCGTGGAAAGGTCGCCCCCGCCGCATGCATCGAGCCCCATCCAGGCACCGCCGCGCTCCGCTCCGATGGGCCGGGTGCCGCGCGCTCCCCGTCCTCGTCGTGATGGCCGCCTCGTGCGCTCACCCGCGCGCGACGTCGCCAGCGACGACCTTCGCCCCCCCGAAGGCCGACCCGACCGGCGGCGCGGCGATGTACGCCCTCGTGCACGTCGACCACCTGCAGGCCGGGGGGCTCGGGGCCTTCGCGGAGGCGCGGCGCCGGTGGGTGGGCGTGCTGTCGCAGGCGAGCACGACCGACGGGCGCGGCCTCTACCTGCAGACCGGCGACAGCGGGTTCCTCTCCCTCCGCCCCCTCCGATCGCTGGGCGAGCTCGACCGTCAGCCCCCGCTCGTGACGGCCGCGCTCTCCGGCGTCGACCCGGAGGCCCTCCGGCGGTACGACGCCGCCTCCGACGCGCTCCTCGCACCGCCGCACAGGAGCGAGGTCTGGCGGTTTGACGAGGAGCTCAGCTACGGGACGACCGACCCCATCGCCTCGCTGGCGGCGGCCGCCTGGGGCAAGATGAGCGTCGAGGAGATCGATCCGACGCCCGCGGGGGAGGGGTACCGCACCGCCTGGAAGGAGGTCCGCGCGGCCCTCGAGCGGGAGGGCTACCCGCTCGTCCGCGTCGCCTACTGGAGCCGCTACGGGACCGGCAACCTCGTCTCTTTCTGGCTCGCCGGCAGCCAGCGGCAGTTCCTCGACACGAGGCCGGTCGAGGCCGCGGTCGCACACGCGCTCGGCGACGACGAGGCCACGCTCCTGCTGGCCCGGCTGCAGAAGACCGTCCTCGCGAGCGACAGCGTCGACGTCATCCCCCGACTCGACCTCAGCACGAAGGCGCTCTGACGCGGCGGCGCCACGGGGAGCCGCCGGATCCGGACGAGCCTAGCGACGCGCAGCCTTCTTCGTGACCTTCTTCGTCACCTTCTTGGTGACCTTCTTGGTGACCTTCTTCGCGGCCTTCTTCGCGGCCTTCTTCGCGGCCTTCTTCGCGGCCTTCTTCCGGGGTCGGGCGACGGCGATCGTCCCCCGGCAGCGCGCCGCCCCGCACTTGCAGACGTAGAGCCTGCGCGTCTCCGCGTCGAGCGGCCCGTCGATGACGTACTGGTAGTCGTACGTCAGCTCGGCGCCGGTCGCGATGGGGGCCCGGGAGTAGATGAAGATGCGGCGCCCCTCCATCATCGCCTCGCAGTTCGGCTCGCACGAGTGGTTGATGAAGCGGGCGTCGTTGCCGCGGTCGCGCGCGTCGAGGCAGAACTTGCCGTCCAGCTCGAAGAGGAACGTGTGGTGGCGCTTGACGCGCGAGTCGTCGTAGCGGTCGCTCGCCTCCTTGGCGGTGATGAGCTCCCCCACGTACTCGATGAGCTTCCGGTCCTTCGGGATGTCCCGCACGGCGAAGGCACCCGTCCCCTGGATGGCGGAACGTCTCAGCTCGAACCACGGTCGTTTGGCAGGCATGTCCCGCGCGGAACTAGCACGGCGCAGGTCAGCCTGCGAACGTCGCGTGCAGCCGGGCGATGGCCTCGGGCAGCCCGCGGACGCGGAGGCGCGCCCCCGTCTCGTCGTACTCCTCGGACAGGACGCGGGCCGACTCGTAGATGGTCGTCACGAGCGCCTGCTTCGCGTACGGGACCACCAGGTCGGTCTCGACCATCCGGGCGTCGAAGAAGGCGATGAGCCGCTCGCGCAGCGCGGCGACGTCCGCCGGGTCGTGCGCCGACAGGGAGACGGCGTCCTCGCCGAAGTGCTTGTGGAGGCGACGCCGCGCGTCCTCCCCGACCCGGTCGATCTTGTTGAGGAGCACGAGGCTCGGCACCGACGTCGCGCCGATCTCGGCGAGCACGTGCCGCGTCACCTCGAGCTGCGCCTCGTGCGTCGGGTCGGAGGCGTCGACGACATAGAGCAGCAGCGAGGCCTCGAGCGCCTCGTCGAGCGTCGAGCGGAAGGAGGCGACGAGATCGTGCGGGAGCTTCTTGATGAAGCCGACCGTGTCCGACACCAGGATCCGCGGCTTCGTCTCCGGATGGACCGCCCTGACCGTCGTGTCGAGCGTCGCGAAGAGCTTGTCCTCGACGAGCACGTCGCTGCCGGTGAGCGCGCGCATCAGCGACGACTTGCCGGCGTTCGTGTAGCCGACGAGCGCGACGCGGAGCTGGTCCTTCCGAAGGCTTCGGCGGTTCTGCTGCTCCTTCGCGATCTCCTCGAGCTCGCGGCGGAGCTCGGCGAGGCGATCGCGGATCTTCCGCCGGTCGAGCTCGAGCGAGGACTCGCCTGCCCCCTTCCCGCGCTGCCGCTCGCTGGCGCCGCCGGCCTCCCGGAGGCGCGGGGCGACGTAGTTCAGCCGCGCGATCTCGACCTGCAGCCGCGCCTCCCGGCTCTTGGCGTGGTGGTGGAAGATGTCGACGATGACCCCGGTGCGGTCGAGCACGCGCGCCCCGGTCGCTCGCTCGAGGTTGCGGGCCTGGCTCGGCGAGATCTCGTGGTCGACGACGACGACGGCGACCTCCGCCTTCGCGTGCCCCCCCGCCCCGTGCTCCCCGCGATCCGCGTGAGCCTCGGGCTCGGCGGCGCCCTCCTCGGCCCCCTTCCACCGCTCGCGCGCCTTCGATTTCCGCGGCGCCGCGCCCGACGGGACGACCCCCTCGCCACCGGTCAGATCGGCGAGCTCCTTGAGCTTCCCCTCGCCCAGGACAGCCGCTGCCGCGAGCGAGTCGCGCCGCTGCGTGACCGTGGCCTTGACGTCGTAGCCGAGCGTCGTGACGAGGCGGCCGAGCTCGCGGAGATCGGCGTCGTGCTGCTCGTCGGTCTCCCCCGGGAGCTGGACGCCGACGAGGACCGCGAGGGGACGTCCGCCGGATCCGGAGGGGAGAGTCGGCTCCCTCACGCGACCGGCCCGGGGAGGACGCTCGGCGTCCCTGCGGGGCGACCGTCGACCGGGAGGGTCACGACGAACACGGCTCCGTGCGGGTGGTTGTCCTCGATCGTCACCCGGCCCTCGTGGGCGTCGACCAGGCGCTTGACGATGGAGAGCCCGAGGCCGGTGCCGCCGTACTCGCGCGTCGACGACGAGTCGACCTGGTAGAAGGCGTCGAACACCTTCGACTTCTCGCGATCGGGGATGCCGATTCCGGCGTCGATGACCCGCACCTCGACGAAGGCACGGGCCGGGGCCAGGAGCGCGAAGCCCGAGGTGTCGTCGAAGCCACCGGGCGCCGTGTGGCCCAGCGCGGTGGCGCCGTCCCCGCCGTCGTCGGCCATCGACACGCGCCGCGCAGCGATGGTGATCGCCGCCCCCTCCGGCGTGAACTTGATCGCGTTCTCGATCAGGTTCTGAAACACCTGAAGCAGCCGCTCGGGGTCGCCGTAGACGGGTGGCAGGTCGGGCGGGGTCTCGACGCGCAGCTCGACCGACTTCTTCTGGGCGACGGGGGTCAGCGTCGTCGTGGCCGCCAGGACGACGGCGCCGACCTCGGTCTTGCGCCGCTTGACCGCCATCGTCCCGCTCTCGAGCTTCGACAGGTCGAGGAGGCTCAGGATGAGCGAGAGCAGCTGCTCCCCCTTCTCGAAGATGGTCTGGACGAACTCCTGCTGCTCGGGGGCGAGCGCTCCGGCGATGCCCGAGGTGAGCATCTCGCTGTAGCCGATGATCGACGTGAGGGGCGTGCGGAGCTCGTGGCTCACGGTGGCGAGGAAGTTCGACTTCAAGCGGTCGAGCTCCTTCAGCCGGTCGTAGGCCGCCTGGAGCTTCCGGTTCTTGTCCTCGAGCTCGCGGTAGCTCTCGCGGACGCTCGCCAGGTGCATGTTGCTCGTGAGCAGCGCCCGGTGCCCGCTGAAGAGGACGAGGTCGAGGACGGCCTTCAGGTGGCCAGCGAGCCGCGTGATCGTCTCGGACTTGGCGCGCGGCATCTCGAA
>Ga0316217_10001386_pt1 | contig 31657 bp, 34 predicted proteins | sample 1anoAmetaG_FD_203633 | JGI IMG/M metagenome (GOLD analysis project Ga0316217, IMG submission 203633) | Freshwater microbial communities from Trout Bog Lake, Wisconsin, USA - 1anoA | ecosystem: Environmental > Aquatic > Freshwater > Lake > Hypolimnion/Profundal zone | place: USA: Wisconsin... | reverse complement strand
AGATGGATGTATTCTGGGTTATTTATTATTGGCCGAATAGGATATTTGTTTGACTACCACTGCCTGATAGTCCACATGACTATCAGAACGGTACAACGGTGACATAGAACTGGCAGCTTACCTCCATGCCTATAAATTGGTACGCACAGCTGCAGTTTGATCAACTCATCACTGCCCGCAATCAATTTGACTCGACTTCTCCCTCTACCTATTGCCAAATGGGATGCCTCCGCCTGCCCAACTATATTCAAGTATCCATTATATTCGAGTAAACATTATCGTCTAAAGGAGATGGTGGTAGCTGGTTTAGATGTGCAAGTTGGCTATCAGGTGGAGCCATCAGCAGAAAGATGATGTCAACCATCGGTTCTAACTGATATGGATGACTCGCTCTAACTGCTATGGATCGGTGGTGCTAGCTGGCATGGATGATGCTTGCCCATTTGATGAGTGATGTTTAGTGGGTTGGACAGAGGGCGAGCTGGTAGAGATAGGATGGTTACTTTTGGGGTGGGGTGGGCAGGAGGGTAGGCTGTCCGGGTGGCTCAATGGTAGAGCATTAGACTTCTAATCTAAGGGTTGGGGGTTCAAGTCCCCCCTCGGATGTATTTTTATTATCGTATCGCCTGCCCATTATAGCACATAACCACCATTTACTAAGCATACCAGCCGCTGCCATAACGCAATCATAACATCATCCGATAATAAATTTGTTGGATTATCCGCAAGATGAATGTTCGGGAATCAACCAATCTATTAGATATCGCTGTTGCCTTGTTATTCTGTAACCTTAATATTTCAGTGTTTTGGTAGGTTCTGTCTGGTCTATCGCCAATTATAGATAGCATTACCTATTTACCCAGATCTGACAATCCCAATTATTCACTCTTCATCCATTACATTCCCTCCCAATGTCCGCAATTCAGTTATCACTACTTTCACTTCACTCTCATTATAGCCTATTTGAATTTGATAACGTTGGCCCATGGACAGCGACGAGGACGATTACTCAGAACTCAACGAAAGCAAGTTCATGACCGAACAGGTCAACTGGGACGAACAGCCCACCGAATAAGAAATCATCGAGAAGGCGGAGGAACTCGCCATCGACGACTACTCTCTGGCCAAGGAGGCACTCCTCAAAGAGCTGGATCCGCAGTGGAAACCCTACGTCAACCGCCACGGCCACATCTACTACATCAACCTCGAGGACAAGAAGGCCTACACCGACCACCCCATCGATATGGAGTACAAGATCACCTATGCCCTCAAGTACAAGAAGAAACTGCCCCAGTTCAAGTAGTTCAAGTTGGCCCAGGTTTCAGAAGACCCCCGCATCATCATCCGCGAAATAGCAGAGTATGAGAAGCAGAAGGGTCTCAAGATAGTCTACGAAGAGAGTGACGAGGAGTCTATCAGGAGGAACACCATGCGCAGCAACTAGGACGAAGACCGCGAGGTATTCAAAGAGGAAACCCACGTCTAGATGTAGAGAGAACTGGAATAGTATCGGTTAGAGCAGGAGAGGGAGATGAAGCGGAGTGTGGCGGAGTACAGGAAGCAGAGGGAGGGTGACTACCGAGCAAGAGTCAAGCAGCATGAGGAACACATCGTCTAGCTCAAAAAGGCCAGACTGTAAGACATAGGCGAGGTGTATTCATCTGAGGTCGAAGAAAAGAACCAGGCCAACTACTAGAAAAGCGTGGAAAGCCATGTGCTGGAGCTGTAGCAGAAAAAGGTCAGATTTGAAGATTTGCTGCAGAAGGAGCAGCAACTCACATAGCAACTTCACAGCTTCACAGATATTAGGACCAGCTATAGGAGGCTAGCCAAAAAAAGGATCATCAATGCTAAGTGCAAGCAAAGAGACGAGTACATGAGGCAGCTGGACTCAGACATCAAAAAGAGGATTATGGAGGAAGTATACTAGGCAAAGAAGGAATTCGATGCGGAGGTAGAGGCACTGACTCGGAGCAGAATCAACTACCAGGAGATCTATGACACAAACATGGCTGATATTATCAACAAGTAGCCGCAGACCAAAACCAAGAGAAGGTACTCTATATTCCTGCCTGAAACATTCGCATAGAAAAACACCTATATCTAGAAAGGTACATATGCCGATGCAGGCAAAGGAGCAAGAGCGCAGTCACAGAACTTCAAAATAGAGCATGAAGAAGTATGGTCAGCTTACAACTATGACAAAACCTTTGTTTTGAAAGCTCGGCCTTGCTTGTGGCTGAAGCTAGCCAAGAAACTACTGTGATCATTTATCAATGTCTCTCCACTCTATGTGCTTGGCACAGTCAGAAATGATTGATACCATTTCAGGGGTCGAGGTGGCTGGCTTGGCCTGTAAGTGTACTAGCAATAATTATAATTATAATTAAGCCAAATTTATTTATACCCAATGATTGCGAAGAAATAGCGACTGCAGCTGCTCAAGCAGGCAGTGATCCACATGAAGAACTAGCTCACCGAAACCAGCACTTACCACAACCCACTCCCTAAGGGATCTGGTGATACTAGCCACCCTCTAAAACCTAGCTAAAGCTTTAGAGCTGCTCTGAATATGCCCAATACAGATCGGGTTTCCAAATCGCCCAAAAAATAAATAACCAAGCTTTCCTTCTAGTCTCCTCTTAGAAGCAAGTATTCCCCTCAGCGGATTCTGTTAGGCCATGAGAGCAAAGACTCACTAACTAGAGGTTCGAAATTAAACATCCTGCGATAAACCTTAGATAACCAGTTTTACGAACGCAAGTCAAGTTCAAGAACCAAAGCTCCTCATATGCAGTCTCTGATCACTTTGAGCTCAATGACAGACAGAAAATACTATCAGTCAGCCCACTAATAGCTCTGCAACAAGTAAAACGAATAGGTTCAAAAGTAGGCCAACGCACTCGACAAAAACGCTCTGTTGCTGTAGCAAAGGCACAGGATCAAAATCTTTTCTCTGCCCTTTCGTGACCCGATATTGTTTCCTGAGCAGAAGGAGCCCTTGGGCAAAAAAGTAGTCAAAAAAGTGGAAAAGTCACCCAGCAAGTTCCTCATCTAGCATCCCAACTGCAACAGTAACCTTAAGTTTTATGGGAATGTTGGGATAGTGAGCCAAAACAAGGGAAAAATGAGTCCTGATCGCAACAGATCACTGATTTTTGAGAGCGGAGTGCAGATAAGCGGAGGTCGGAGCTGTAGCAAGAGACATTTCGGTCGCTACTTTGAGTAGCAATTTAGTAGTGGGATATGATTGGTTAATTTTGTTTAATAATAATGTAAAGCGAAACAACATCTTTTGCCTCAACAGTCGAGTCCATCCTTACACAAATCAAAAGCAGAGGTCTGAGTGCAAGCGAGCAAGATGTTTTCATCGAAAAGGAATTGATAGCAAAACTGGAGGCCTGCGAACTGGCACCCGATAGGCTGCTCTAGTCCATTGAAAAACTTATTGATAGTAGCAGCCTTCATTCTCCCGACAAATACGTGGTGCTTATGTACGCGTCGCTGCTTGCAGTGGGCAGTTAGCGCAGTTTGACCCTCTTTAACTTCTACTACAAACTGGCCTCCCAGGCCTTGAAGGAAATCAAGTAGACCAAAAACAAACAAGATCCTTTATGGCAGATCTTCTTCGAAAAAGTTTACCATTTCGGAATGTTGCTGCTTACTGGCAACAGAACACTCCTGCTACCCATGGAAAGCTTGGGAATGAGGGTCAACTCTCAGATTCTAGCCAACAGCGCAAGGGACATGAAACTGCACAAATTAGTGAGAATCTACAACTGCGTGTTATGCATACCCTAGGCATTCATGAGCCTGAAGCAAACTTTGTCGTTGACTTTGGTGTTTACTAGATGGTCGATGTCCGAAAACGCTGCCTTCACGCACTCCTTTTTCGCAGCCTTCGAGAAGAAGACTCAAAGAAAACTGATCAAGAAGCTCTCAAAGTACCCCAAGTAGCAATTCATCGAATAGCACTTGCTAAATCTGATCAAGATAGTGATGTGTGGCTAGGAAATGCTTTTTTCCTACTTTCTGCAAGCTAAGGTCGCCTATGAGTGCTCCAAAAACTAAAACATCATGGGCAGGGAGAAACTTGCTTTGGAAGGGCTAAAGGGTGCCGTTTTGCTGAAAGAGGGCAAGAGACTGTTTAATTTGGTGATAAAACTACTCTTTGAGGCTAGAGATGGTCCCCTCACTTAGCTCAAAAGAGAAGCCATCCTTATCATTACTCTCAGGTTCATAAGCCCCAAGTTCTAAAACAACGAAGGCTTGTTCAACATCCTCATCGAAAACTATCTATACTAACAAAACCCAGCAGTGAGCCAAATCGCAAGCCGAATAATAAGAGAGGAGGCGCTGGGGTACCTCACAGTTTACAAGGTCAAACTGCTGCTCAATTTGTTCAATATAAACAACTGGGGATCACTGGTCAAGGCAGGAATCGCCTAGGAACTTGTGATTGACAGGCTATCTAAAATAAACAGCCTACTGATTGCGCTAGCCCACAGATATAGCAATGCCAATGTCAATCTCAGATGCGAAGCAAATAAGTGTGGACTGGCGGTATAAAATTGTAAGGAGGTCAAGTCGCTGACTTTTGTGATATTTTTTGAGGAGGTGGGCAAATTGGCCGAACATTAGAACTTGAATGGGAGTGTATTCAAAATAAAGCTTGATAGCAATACTTATTAGCTCAAAGTCTCATTTACTTAGCTGCCAGATTCTTTAAGCATTGAATCGAAACCATAGCAAAAGTAGAGGTTAGGGAAGATTTCAATTTTGTGTGGCAAAAAAGAGCTGATTTCGGAATCCAAACAGTTCATAAGATATAGAGAAGGAAATTATGGCTCTTTAGTGACTGTAAGTTTGTCTGGCAAAGAAGGCAGGAGACTAAAAGTGTGTGTTGATGGATCTTTTTATGAATTCGAGTTGGGGAGAAAGTCCGAGATCAAAGCGTTCTAAATAGGATAAATTAAGGGTACAATCCAATCGTTCTACGCACTGAATTCAGAAATATCTCCAGTGGAGTTCTACAAAGTATGGTCTGAGTACGAAAGAAAGACCAACTTTGTGATTGAGAGCTTGGGCAAAGATAAGATATGCTTTCAGCTTACTAACAGGCAATAATCTCCTGTTTACTACCTGGTAGACAAAGGATGGTCCTTTTTTAGGGCCAAAACAGAAATAACCGTCAAGTAGGCCATCAAGACGCCTCTTCTGTTGGACATCTTTCTACAGCTTGGTGGTCTTTAGACGATGTTCTTCATACTTTAAAGACTGAGTAGAACTTTGCTTTAGTTTCGTGGTAATGGATAAAGAATAGTACAACTGTTAGGATAGTTCTTCTAAATGCTAAAGCTGACAGCCTATTTAGACTAAAGCCACAGTTTTCTAAGTTAAATAAGCAAATGCTTCAAATACATAAATCCCTTCATGTTTTTGCTCATCAAAAGAAACAGAATTGTACGATAGACGCACGATTCAAGACTTTTACTCAGCGTTTTCGAAATGATCATCTACTTCCGAAAAGAAAAACCTATATCCTACACTCCAATCGAAGTCAAACGAAAAATGGCTCACATTTAAGTGAAGTTTGTGGTATAAACACTTTGCAACTTTTAAATCTGGTCCAATTGCTCAGTCCCTCTTCAACAGTTTGTTTTATCTCTCATTTAGTCTTTCATCAAAAATGAAAACTGCCTCAAAGAACTAATTAAAGTGGATTTGTGCAAAGAATTGCTTGGGACTTTGGTACTTTTTGCCACATCCTAAACTCATCTTTCCTGTTCTTCACAACTTCAGCACAGGCTTATATAACTTTGTGGGCATTTTTATAGGGAGATTCAGGCCTAATTTACTTCAATAACGGCTGTAAGATAGATTCAAGCCTCAAAAGGCAAGGAAATCTTTGATAACTTCATTGAGAGAGACCTCTTTTTATGCCTCTCTTTGCTAAAAGCTCTGGGTTCAAAAGGAGTTGCAAGGAAATTATCATAATCTTAAACATCAGCATTCCAAATAATATTACACTATACATCCAAAACTTTCATTTAGTCTCCCTTTTTCAAAGTAATTGGCAAAGATTGGTTTGTTTTCTTTTCAGTTTTGTGCAGATTAACAAAGTAGATGCTTTGGTTTAGCAAATAGCTTTTATCAGCTTTGACTGATATCATTTTTGCCTATGTTTCTAAATAAATTTCAAATGATGGCTGGATTCTGGTTTTTTTGGGAAGTTGTGTCTATAACAAAGGAATAAATATTCTCGATTGCTTGTATGTCCTTCATTTAATAGCCTAAAAATATAATTTCGCTTCTCTAGGAAAAAGTACAATCTTAGAGAAATCGATTGAATTGACGCAAAGTAAGATCAGTTTGATTTAAAGCAAAGAAGAGCTGTTGCAACTCAACTTAGAGCTTTAGAACTTCAGTAAAAACGTATCTGTGATTGGGCTTTTTCGTCTAAGTTCAAAAAAATAGTATTGTAGGCTCTTATAGAATATGAAGGTAGTTTATTACTAGTTTCCTTAGAGTGCGGGCTTATGGCGAAGCTTTAACTACAATCTGCTCTTGCTGCTTTGTCATTTTAACAAAATAACCTAGGTTAATGCAACTCTTGTGAAGTTTTTGCTTGAAAATACCTACTACCAACATCCAAACCATCCTCTTGCATATCAAAAACTTTCAAATTCTCCAGAGAGGTTAGCCCAACTCAAAGAATTGGCAAAAGAACAAAAATCTGCACATTTATAACCAAACTTAACTTTGAGCACTGAGAGCTTTTACTCACTCATAAATCACTGTAGAGGATGGTTATGCCTCTACTTTTTACATGAGCATGGAGCCCTAAACGGGAAAGGTGATCTCTGCATCCCCTTTTTGGTAAGCAACATTAAGCAAGGTTCTGCTCCCGGCGGCATCATTCCTTATTATCTGTCAGGCAAGTGCGAACTCCGATAGCTTTACTTTATCCTGAACATAATCATTTATCGTGAGCTCAGTAATAAAGTCTCATATTTGACCACTCTGGCCCCTGTTGTCATTTATCAAAAGACTATATAGATACTCATGTAAAATGTGCAGAAAAATTCTTTGAATTAGCCTTCGCTTGTTTTGATTGTTCTATTACTTAAAGAAGTTGTGAATTCTCTCAATAATGGATATATCATAAAAACGGGGACTGTTTGCAAAGATATTTAGAGGCTTTTGGGTCCATTAGGTTCTGATGGGCATCGGAAAAAAGAAGGGGAAACAGCCGATGCTTTAGCAAGAGCCAGCACTAGAGTCCAACTTGCATTGGAAGAATCTAAAACTGATAAATAATTAGCTCTTTTTCTAGATTTGGTCTTGAATTCAATAAAAAGAATCTCTTAGAGTTAAAATGAAGACAAAATTAGCAAAATAGTAACCTCATTGGCTCAATAAATAACAAAGCTTAACGAAATAACTTTTCAAAAGCTGAAAATGGTTGGTCTAAGGTTCTTCGAAGTCTCAAAATAGCATTGGCTTTTCATCAAGCAAAATACTGACCCTCCATAGGCTAATTACGAGAAATTATCAGAAATCGTGCAAAGAGACATTTCTAATTATGAGAAATTAATATAGTAGCACTACCAAAGGCTGTTACTGGAGTACACTGAGAAAGGAATTGAGAGTTAAAAACATTGGTAAAATCTTCTTATCTCGAATATGTACTGGTTTTAGCTTCAAGGGGATTTAAGTGACCTAAGTAACAAGTTTTATGAACTTGACTAAAAGGAGATTGGGCCTTTTGGATTTTACAAACTGGGCATCAAGCCGGTTAGAACTGACCTAGAAAAGCTTCCCTTCCCCAGAAGGCAGGAATACAAGGATCTTGTGATCAAAAAGGAAGAGGAGAGAAGTCAGAAAGATATCGCGCCTCGGCAAACCATTTTTAACTCAAATTCGACTTTTTTCACTGAAGTTGCTTAGGCTAATCGCCCTTAGAGCATTTCACGTTCCATAACAACATAGTCAATGGTTGGAGAGAGATAGAAGAAACGAAATAACGAATATTGGTGTTAATGGGTGACAAAACGAGGTGTCTATGCCGGAAAACTTCGTAAAAGGGCAAAATCATTCGAATTCACGTTTACTGGTCACTCCAATTTGCCTTCCTAGCGTTAATACCAATTATCAACTAATCGTTGCCATTGGATTTAGTAACTAAGCGAATGGGAACAAAAGTAGTTTGGAAACGTAATAATCTCGACCTTGGGAAGCGAAGTGTTTACTCGAAGGTACATACTTCGGCACACAGCCTTTGAGATGTTCAACCCCAACACCCACAGAAGCTATTTTTTCAACCTTTTCTTCACTAAGCCACTGCTATCATTTTTGAGCTAATTCAAAAACGGAGAAGTTGACTTGATTATCAACAGATCTGAAGAGTTCAGCAAGAGAGGCTTTACTGAAAAGTGGAAGAATGGAGAACTCACCAATTTCTAGTACTTATGCCTTGTCAACCGCTATTCAGGAAGAACCACGAATGACCTCGCTCAATATCCTGTGCTACCTTGGGTTATGGTCAACTTCAATGGGGCTGAAGGCTACACTTAAATCAACTCTAAGTACTTGAACTAGCATAACAATCTCAGAGATCTCACAAAGCCGACAGGAAAGCTAGGGGAGTAGAAGTTCAACAAGCTTAAAGCCAGGCTTTAGCAGATTGATCCTGCTGAGAGATAAATCAGATTTTTGTATGGGACCACCATTTCCAATCCCACTGTGCTTTACAACTTTTTCATAAGGCTATAGCCTTACACAAGCTTGCATTGGGCTCATCAAAGTGGGAAGTTAGACCACGCAGATCGCCTTTTTTCAGGCATTTACTAGCAATTCATCACAATAATCACAAGTTCTTCAGACATGAAGGAACTTTGCCCTGAATTTTACTATTGGCCATAGTTTCTACGCAACAGGAACAGAATTGAGTTGGGTCGAAAGCAGAGAGGAGAAGAAGTGGATTCAGTGGTACTGCCAGTGTGGGCCAAAAACCCTGAGGAATTCATCTTCAAGATGCGTTAAGTACTTTAAAGCCCTCAAGTAAGCATAAAACTGCATCATTGGATAGACCTTATCTTTGGCTACAAGTCTCCTTACGAAGTAGCTGAATAGTATGACAATCTGTACCATTACCAGTGCTATGAACAGGACATCTTCACAGATTACGAATCTGAAGTCTAAATGAAAACGGCCCAAATAGCCATCAGTGAGTTTGGACAAGTGCCTTAGCAAATATTCTATGAAGAGCATCCCAGAAGATTCGTCAGGAAAGAGATAAACTTGGATAATGTTTGTACAATTGCCAAATCTTAGCAAAACTCAGCCATCAAAGGCTATCAGTACAACTAAGTAGGAATCATGTTTTATACTTCAACTCAAGTAGTCTTCAAAAAGAGTGCCATTGCAGGATTCTACAACAACTTTGACTGGAATCGTGAGTTTGAATGTTCTGCGAATGCCATTTATTTGGATTCTGTATACGGGAACAGATGGATTGCACTGCAGCATGGGTATGCTCGTCTCCACTAAAAGAAGAAGGTAAAGGCCTAGCTTGAGATTGAATCAAAGTGCCTGGAATGCATGGGAGACTATCTGTTCTTCGGAGTGGGCTCCAAAATAAGCATCATCAAGATGGTCAATGACAGTTTCCAAGAAGTAACTCAACTCTTTGGTCACCACTCTCAAGTCATCCTAATACGTACAGAGCCTTCGCTTGATTTGGTGGTGTCAGTTGATAGGAGTGGTCTTGTTCTTATTCACTAGCTAATAGAACTCAGGTTTCTGAGAGCCTTCCACTTGGGAACTGAATTCGAAAGAGGAGAATCGTTGAAACTGAAGTGCTGTATCCATAAAATGGGTTACTTCATCTTCTTCGACCATTAGCAAACCCTTCATGTTTATAAGTATTTCTTGGTGTATGCAGTTATCTTGGAGAGCAACTTCTGTAGCAAGACATGCTAATCAAAAGCGAAGAGAAGGGTGAAAAGAGCGAAAAACTGTAATAAAGCCAATAAGAAGAGATTATCACTGATATCCAGCTTTTTAGCCATGATACTCCGATTGTCGTACTGTTTGCTTCATTTAGTTGACCAGCACCTCCAGAGGGAACATCTACTCCTTCAACTTTTTGGAAATCATGCGTTTCAAAGAGATATATCCTTACAAAAACTATGGCAGGGAAATCAAGAATCTGTTGTCTGCAGTGGGCAAGAGAAAAGCCAACTCGATTGTAGAGTTCTCCATGGTCAGAGGCAGAGGCACCAGCAACCTCATCTACCAAATCATAGCCCTCTACGACGACGGAGAGCTGGTCTGCTTTTCCGAAAACTTATAAAGTAACACTTGCGTAACTCAGTGGGTAAGCAACTGCAGTAGAACAGCAGACTGAAGGCCATGCGAATGGTTTGATTTTTAATAGCGATGTAGGGTGTGGGGATATCGTTGATGTTTGTTAAAGTGCTTCTGGCCAAGCGAGCATAGTATAATCATAGATTTAAAATATAGAAAACAACTGTTATGTTTAGCCACACACAGCAAAACAAACCCTTTTACCCCACTTTCAACGAAAGTAGAGGTGCTTACCAACCTCCCTTCCAGAGGCCTCAGACCCCTCACGGCCTAACTGCTAGCAATCTGCAGCCAGGCAGTCTCAATAGAAGCCTCAATAAATTGAATACCCAGGGTTACAGCAACCCTGGGCAGAATGCTCAGTACCCCGGCAGGAACAACATCTCACGTTCAAGAGTATCAATGGCGAACAGTCAGGCCTCCCACCTCAGCAACTTAGTAAACGAGCCTGATGTGTTTCCAGAGTAGCTGGTGTTCTTGCTGAGAAACGAGGAGAAGAACATAAACAACCTCAAGGAAAAGATAGAGAAGGAGAAGGCACGAGTTGAGAACGATTTTGCCGTATTTAGGGCAGAGATAGATCACATTGTCGAAGACGTTAAGCTCTCAGTGCAAGCTTAGCTTGATCTAGTGTACAAGACATACATCACCAAGTACGCAGAACTCAAGGGAGAGGTTCAGGAACTCAGGCTTCTGCGTAAGTAAATACTGATGAGCAGCCAGGGCACTTACAGCCATGGAAATGCAAACACTTCCACCTCTAACAAAGACCTCATCAACGAAATCGAGAAAGACGCAGAGCATATGAGGAACTTCAGAATCTATGGTTACCTGGGAGAACTGCAAAAGCAGAAGTTGGAGCCTATCAACCAAATTGCCAATGAGCTTGTTATGGTGGGAGCAGCTGAGTGTCCCTTCTATAAACACAAGGAAATGACTGGCAAGCTGAAAGACGTCAAGTTGAACTTTGGCAGTTTGGTTAAGGGCGTCTTTGATGCCTTGGATTAGTACGTCATGACTCCCGAGAATCTGATAGAGCGATAGAGGGCTTAGTTTTAGAATACAAAGACTGTGCTCAGAGAACTTGATGCGGCTGACTCCACAAAGATGAAACCCTTTGATATCCACTTTCCTTCGAATTCCCAAGCTGAGGATCGCACAATGAAAGATCTCAAAGCAAGCAAAGACTTCAAGAAATCGACTAAGATGACCTATGTCGGAGCCAATGAGCAAGGCTGTGTGACAAGATGGTGCGAAAACGTCAAACTTAACAGATTCTAAAAAGTGGAGACTGACCACTAAGATTCAATATTGTGCATTCACTTCATAGGGGATAAGTATATAGCTACTGGTTCCAAGGACCACACCATCAATATCTACACCTTTGACGGCAGGAAAGTGAAGAACCTCAAAGGCCACAAAGCTGCAATTTGTTGTCTAGCCTTTATCAAAGGGCCCTCAGGGGATCTTTTGGCCTCAGGAAGTGACAATGGCTGTGGATCAGTGATTCTTTGGGATACTAAGTCCTGGCAGACAGTGAGCAAAATCCAAGCCCACGAGGCTGCAGTAACAAGCATTGTTGATCTGTAAGATGGGAGACATATAGCAACAGGTTCATACGACAAAAAGATCAACATTTTTTCAATGACTAGGAACCAAAGAGTACTTAGTCTGAACAACCGGACTTCAGTCACTGGCTTGATCATGAACTCAGATAAAACCAAGCTTGTTGCTGCGGGCTTGGACAAATCGGTTTCTGTTTGGAACATCATCCGCAAAAATGGGGTACGATTTGGTTTATTTAGGTCGTGGAAGACGTAGTCAGCTAGAAAATCATCCCTTGTGAAGAGCTAGTGTGTCAGCTGCAGCCTTCCCTCATCAGGCCAAACATCGTCTTTTGTGCCTGCAGGGATGGGACCTTGAAGATTCTGAACATCACCAGTGGCCTTGTTTAGAGAAACTTCACAGTAAATGCTAACAGTCTGATAGAGCTGATTGCCATTTAGAGAGAGATGAATGTCTAGAGTCCTATTCTCATCAGTTGCTCCTGTAAAGACAACTCGCTAGTTGTGACTAAAATGGACAATGGGCTGAGCTCCCTGGCTCAGGTAGTGGGTGGCCTAGGCATTGATTATGGGTGCGGGATTGGTCCCAAAGTGGTGATGAGTGAAGCTCGAGACGGAATCGTAGCTATAGTAAGTCAACGCAAGGACTATAGAGAGTTCAGTCTGTACTAAATGTAGCTGAAATGACTGATTTTTACATAACTTAACCGTATTCACAATCTGCTGTTGAACTATCCAAATCAAAAACTATTGAACTATCTAAATCAGAAGCTAAAGATGTTGGTTTTTTTTATTTTGAAGATGTTTCCTTTGACTTCTTACTCACATTTGAAGTAAAAGATAGCTCTGGGGACACAGCCAAGGTCGTAAAAGGTCTTTCTCAGGATTACACCTGAAAGTTTCTGGACGGGAGGAGTCATATAAAGATAGTAACTTATGTTAGGGTTCTCTATAACCTAAATAAAAGATGGGTTACTTGTTTGAAAACATCGCAAAGAGTCTGCAGAGTTTAGAGAGGAGAAAAGCGGCATTAAAACACCCAATTGTCTGATAGTTTCACGCGAATGAGCGTTTAGGCAAAAACTGGTTTTTTGACCAAATCCAAGTACTCCTGCATTCTGCGGTTCATGAACTTGGGCTCCTCCCCTTGCTTCTTGAGCATCTGCTTCACGTTTTACAACTCAATATACCTTTCCTCCTCCTGGCTCTCCTTATCTTCCTGGAACTGCCGATCGAACTCCTTCATGTTGGTGGGCTCTATCTGGTAGACTTTGATCTTCCTGTCTTTGATGGGCTGGGACATCAGCTTGTTCCTTTCCTGCTCCAGTTCGGCCAGCATTTCATTGTACATCACTGAGCTGGGGCCTTCGTAGTTTTATACTGTGGTCTTGCCGATTGAGCTGATGTGAGATTGGTAGGGGTTGAAGGTTGCCTCAGGTAAAAATTTGTTGATGCTCTCTATGCATTCGTCGATGTTTGAGATGTTTACTTTGCTCATTACGAATGCACTGCCGACATCTTAAAACCCTCCGTGTATTAGGATCTTTACTATTTCTCGAAAGTTGAGCATTACACTCACTTTAGGGTTGGTCTTTTTCAAGGTTTTGTATTTCTAATCGATTAGATTTTCTCTGATGTTGGTGAAAATGCGGCTGAGGAGCTATACGGCAGTCCTGAAATCGCTTTCCTGTAGTTTGAGCTTGAGCTCCAATAGCTAGTTTTCTATGGGGTGTTAGATTTCCATCTTTTCGGGGCGATAAGACTCTTTCTGTTGCCTTTGCGGCTGCACAGCTTCTGATATCATGATGGCTAAGCGTTCGGGGATTTGAAGTCTCGCGTAATCACTCTGTTTGAGCTGAGCCAAGGCCTACCTGGTTTAGTACCAATTTTCTTCGAAAATGGCAATGAAGCGATCCATGTCTTGCGGTTTGCGACCCAGTTTAGCTGAGAGGTCGTAGAGCAGTGATCTCACATAGCTTCCCTGCATCCTGCCTTAAAATTTGATCAAATTATAATCACACCAATTATGATAGTTTACCTAAATCCAGCACTTTGCGGCTGTTTCAGCAAGAATAGAGTAAAGGAATCAAGTGTATTTGCTGCGTATTGAGTCAATGATGTTGTGCTTTTTGTACCTTACGGGCGTACTCTCCTCTCTTTCTTTCTCACAAACTTCCAGTCTCTAGAGTTGCTGCAAATTGAGGATATTGGGCCTTTCTCTCTTGACTGCCAAAGTTTAGTTGTAGTCCTATTTCATGGTCTTTTTGTATTACTACTATTCATATAGCCTGTCCTTGCGCTTTTTTGAAAAAACCAGCTGCTATTTAGAGTACTCGTTCTTTCTGTTCTTTTTGCTAGTAGTATTGGGCTGAGCAATCTCGAATCTTTGGTCGCGGTCAAGGTATTTTTGTATAGGGCACTATTACTGCAGTTGAGGAAGGTTGGTAGTGAAGAAGGAGGAGTTGTTAAACAATGTGATTTTTAGTAATTTGCTTATTTCTTCACTAATCGGCTGCTCAACTGCCTCAAGTCTGAAGTTTTCCAGCTACGTCCAACCATCATCTGGGTTTTTCCTCAGATTGTTTTGGTTGATAAGTTAAACTTTTTTTGGTTTTGCTGGGGTAAGCTGCGATGGACTATCACTCATGTTTCTTTATAGTTGACCCAGTTTCAGCTGAATGCTTGGTTATCGAATTTCTTGATCATTTTAGCTTTATTTTACTTCGTTTTAGTCGAATTCTCCGTTTTTGTTTGGCACTCTCTGCAACTAAACTTATACCTTCGAAGAGTCTTTTTTTATGCCTTTGGATTGGTTGCGAGAAAGGTTGAAGGAAAGAGAAGGAGACAAAGTTGGAGAAAGCATTGGAGAGGGCTAAATTCCTTCTTGGGGATTCTTGTTTTCAACTAGCTACTATAATAAGTTTGGATGATCGTATTCTACCTCCTAGTAATAGTATGAATACTAGCTTTCTTATTATTTTCGAAGATTGTCTAGGTATTGAAAATTGGAGTCTGGCTAAAATTGCTTATTAGAGTCATATATTTGCTGCTAATAATGGAGCAACTATTGGCGCATTTAAAGTTTATTTCTATTGACATTGTCAATAAAGCCCTTAATCTAATCGTCTACCCTCTTGCTGAGTTCCTACTCCTCTCCCTTGATCTTCAAATCCTGAAAATTTATTCCATTCTATGTGGGACTGTTTGCCAACATGAAAAGCAAAAGAATCCAGTTGAGTAAAAATACGACTCCTGCTACAGAACCTATAAAAGTGATCAGTATCATGTTATAATAAACATAAAAGGAACACAATTTGCCTTCAATCCAAATGTTCATAGGTCCCCCAGCTGCTATTATCCAGCCTACCAATCCCATGCTAGTTAACAAGTATAATATCTCGAGTTTAACTTCTATTCCTCCATCTCTGCTCTCTTAATCATCCTTTTGATTTTTGCTTTTGCACATTATTAATGTAGGCATAAAAAGTAGCAAACTGTTTATCAAAGCGACTACTACTCCTAAGATATTTCCAACGAACTGAGCCTTGAAGGAAAGGTAGCTATAGCTATACTTGGTGTTGTTGTAGGAGTTGGTGCATAGAGGACTGAAATATTCCAAGCCGATTCCCGTGGTTTTATTGATGATTCTGACCACAAGCGCTGCGGTTGCTGTGAGCAACCCAATGAATGAAATAACAAAGCTAGCGACAATAAGCTTTTGGCCCCTCACCTTCATTCCAATTATAATTAATCTGAAAACGTCTAAGCCAGCTTCAACTGCGTTTATGTTTGCCAGTTAGTTTGCTGCTCTTTGGGCTCACCAACGTTTGGGGCAGTTGGGCTCAAGTATTTATTGTTTGGAATTGATAAGGTGACTATAATTTAAAAAATTCAAATTCGATGACTGACGTTTTATACTTCGACAAGCAGGTAACTGTCTACAGAGACTTGCTGGTCATCAATAAGTACTACTTCCCTCTCGCTACCTCAAAAACCATCATGTTTTCTGAAATCGAGTCCCTCTCTCTGCAGAGTTCCGAAGGGGTGGAGCATCGTTGGGGAGTGTGCTCCAAGTACCTCAACAACTGGTTCCCTCTGGACACTGAGCGTAAGAAAAAGACCAAATTCATATAATTCAAGCTCAAGGGCAAAAACACCAAACCCTCCATCACCCCTGATGACCCCGACAAAGTGTTCAGAATCATCTGGGAGACCCACACTCCCGAGGGCAAGCAGTACGCTGAGCAAGAGAAGGAGAAGGTCGAGAAAGAGACAGAGGTAGCCCAGCAGTAGCTGATGGAGCAGCAAAAAGTGCTAGAGGAGACTGAAACCCACCTGAAACCCACCATCAAAGTCTAGACCATCGAGTAGTGAATGATACCCATCGATTCATCCTAAATATTCTACCAACATCTAACTCCAATAAACCTCCCTAACTTTGCTTATCAGCCATTAGAAAGTTTCAATATGACCACTCCAATTTGAGGCAAATCTGCCTTTGTTGGGTTGGGATTGATGTTACTTCTATGGAGTGAATTTACATGAAATCATATCAAGCCACTGTACTTGGCCTTTGGCTTTATTATCTTCAGCGCATTCTCGTCTTTGGTGTAGAAGTAGTATTTATGCACAATTTACTCACTGAAAAACTACTATTCTTCGTCCTCATATCTCTGATGGTACTCTTCCAGTTTCCCTCCTCTCTCGATCGCAAAGGAAAGCACCTTGGCCAACGCAGCTCCGCAGAAGGGGAAGTCTTCTCCACCGATTGCCAAATACTAGGTTATCAAAGAACTACCTTGATTGCATTGATCCATGCGTTTTTGAAGTCTTGGGGTCTGAACCTATCGTAATCCATCACGACTGGAAGCAGAGTGACTCTCTTGGCCACGTTTTCCTTCTTTTCGTCGGCAACTTGCTTAAGCAATGACAGGTAAAAAGAGTGCTAGCTGTGTTTCTTTAAGATTTCTCTCATTTCGCGCAGTTCCTCGTTCTTGCCCATTTCCCAACCCTCAAACATCTACTTCACCTTCTTGTCAAGTTTCTCCTGCTCTTGTTTTTACTTGCTGTGCTTGGTTTCCTTTCCTTTGCTCTCGTCCTCCTCTCGCTAGATGTCATCTTGTATATCTTTGAGCTTCTTGGGCCCCTCGGCAACACTCAAGTGCTTCTGCCACTTGTTGTCCTTCCTCTAGACCAAATTTTGCAGGAGTGCGCTTAGCCTGGGAAAGGCCTTCTTCATGTAGGCTTGATTGATGAAGATGAGCAGTTCGAAGTATTCGTCTCCTGTGAAGCTGCCGATGTAGTCCAGGATGTCTTTGTTGGGGGGAGAACTCACCTTCAGGACTTAGCCAACGTGGTCTCTCACTTATTTGAAATTGTAGACGGGTTTCTGCTCTTTTTCCTTCTCCTTCTAGTCCAAGGTGTCGTATTTCTCGCCGATGTTTTAGATGAACTCTATAATGGCCTAATAGTGGTAATCATAGACACTATCTTCAATCTTCTTGTCGTGGATGAAGGCGTAGAAGTGGTCCAAGAAGGACTAAAAGAGCTGAGAAATGCAGTATTTGATAATCTTCCTCTTCAGTACTTTGCAAATGATGAGCTCCGCAATGAATTTCACGTTACTTAGTATTCTTTTTTTGAACTCCTTCAGGAACAGCTACTTGTCTTCTGAGGTCTCAAAAGCGGGGAATTTGTCTATTCTTTGGTCGAAGGAGTGCTGAACTGACTCCACTAGGAAAAGTTTGAAGGGGTTGTCTTTGTCTTTCTTCGCGTTGCCTTCAAATTTGAAATCTACGGGTGGCTTTTTACAGAAGTCGGAGCAGAGTTTGGCGTAGGTGCTGGCGTACTTGGGCTGATCCCAGGCTTTCTTGATGATCTCCTGAACTAGAATTTTGCAGACTCGTTCGTCGAAGTATAGGAAGTTGACCAGGTCTTTCTAGATTTCCTTGAGGTTTTCAGGTACAATCAGGTTCAGGTTGAACACGATTTCTTTCTTATCCTTCTACACCTTGTCCATGTTCTTTTCTTCCTCTAGCTTTTGTCCAACGAAGTCATAGGCTTTCTTCTTGAGCTCTTCTTTCATTTGCCTCGTTTCCAAAGTCTCTTTGGCTCCTACAACAATCATCACCTTTTTCTCTTAATTTCCTCTGTATCCAAGCCTTTCGGCCTACTTGGCTTAGTCTCTCCTGACTCCAGTTTTGATGTTTTGATTGTTGTTCTTGCCATCGGGTCTCTTGCTCTCCTTCCTTGTAAACTTGGCTGGTTCTTCCTTCAGTTCAACTTCTACCTCTTCACATTTCCATGAGCTGATTTCCTTGGCTTTTTCAACAACTTCCGGGTTCGCATGTTTTTCGAGGTCCTATCTGGAGAAAGTGTTAATGAACTCTTTTATTTGGTTGATTGAGAACTTGACGGGCTTAAGTTCGACCTTGGGTGGGGGTGATTAGACAACAGGCTGAAAAACTTCTTCCACCTTTGCAACAGGGACAGGCAGGTCAACAGTGGTCTAAGGGTCTTCCTAGATCAAAGGGACCTAAGCGGGGTAATAGGGTTGCTGTTGCTGCTGTGGGTACTGGTATCCTTTCTATTGGAAAAAATCCTTTTTCTTGTGATGATCTTTGTGATGGTGATTTGAGCCGCCATACCTGTTATCATAGCCCTCCTGACTATTCTTTGAGTATTATTTCTGTTTGTAGTTCTTCTCATTATGCCTGTGTTGGGCCTGGGGTTGTTGGGTGTTGTTGTAAGATTGGAAGTGGTTTTGGTTGTTGTAATTGGCTTGAGGTTGGTTGTAGAAGTTCTGGGCCTGCTGGGGTTGGCCGTAGAAGTTCTGAGGCTGCTGATGGTTGTGTTGTTGCTGGAAGTTGGGCTGTTGCTGGAAGTTGGGCTGCTGGTAGTTGGGCTGCTGGTAGTTGGGCTGTTGCTGGAAGTTGGGTTGTTCGTAGTTGCTGTACTGGTAGTTGTAGTTGATGGGGGCGTAGTTCTGCTGGAGATACTCAGTTTGCTGTTGTTGAATGTATTGGAGCCTCTTCACCTCCTAGTCGTAAGCCAGGCTGTGGAGGTAGTAGATCTCTTCGTAGCGGGTCCTGAGCTCAGGGCAGGTCTAGAACAAGTTCTCAGGGGCGATGAAGCTGAGTTCGAAGTAGAGGTCTATGAATATCTTATTGGGGTATTTGTTGTAGTCGTTGAGCTGCGGGATGAGGAATATGCAGGGGAAGAGCGGCTTGAGACTCTCCATGGCCTCGTAACGTTCTAGCCTTTCGGCCTAACTCAGTGGTTTTAAGTAGGAGCTCATCAACAAAATTCAAATATAGCTAATACCCCTCTAATTAGATAACCATCCAAATCAACTCTCCACCACTCCTCTCCAAGATACAGCCCAACTTAACAGTTATGCCAAAACAAGCGGATTGCAGAACATAGGGGTTGGCAGGTGGTTTAGGCGGGTGTTCTGAAAAAGTGCCAAAAATTTAGGCTATGCTGTTTCTGGCGAATTCTAATAGTTGTATTAAGCTATACTTGTAATCATTATTGCTTGGGCATTGCGTCTAAATCATATAATCATATAGGCTGATCTTAGTTCTGCTATTGGGAAATCAGCTGAACATGAGGGCAACAAAAAGAAGGATAGAAGAATATGACTTCGGCTGAGATTTGTGTGGTGGCACTGAAAGGGCAGCTCACAGAGGACAGACTCTCAACTCTTGGCTTCGCCGCGCACCAGTTGCCAACTTGTTTGATACTGTTCTTATGTGGTGTATTGGTTGTTTGGCTGATGGTTGGTTTGTTGATGGCCTGAGATGACTGATTATAACATTAATCAACCGATATGTGGACTGTATAATGCATATGAATTTTAATAAACACGCAACTCGCTGCTCATCATCACACTGGCTGGTTCTGCTAGCACTGCTCTGCTTAGCAGAAATAGCGTATTCATCCAGCAACAAGGCCAAAGGGTTGCAAGATTTATAGATGTTGAAGTTCGATCGCCAAAACGATACCTGGATACTCGAGCTCAACGTTGGGCATAAAAATGTGAAGCTGGCCCCTAAAATATAATCCTGCCGCACTTGTATTAAATCTTCACTGTGTAAAGTTTGTGACGAGGATGGGGAGAACTGCGAAAACACCAAAAGCTGCTTCAATTCTGACAAATAGCCGAAGATAGGCTGCGATAGCTCCTACTGCCAAAAGGGCGCCCAGTACGAAGACAAAGCCAGATCCATCTACGGGTTTGAGGCGTAGGTTTTCGGAAGATTGGGCAAAAACGAGCAAACCTTACTGCCATTAGTCTTTGCAAATAAACTTGTAGAGCCATTCAAGCAAAGTGGAGAGTACTGTCTGTTGGATGGCGACTCTAGCTTTAGCCACGGGTTCATCATCCTCAAAGACAAAAATATCGAACTCGTCAATGCCAAAGTCAACCCGAAAGCAGCCCAGGAACTCAGGCAAAATGCCTTTGATAGTGTTGAGGTGGGGATGGGCTCAGGATAGATGGGTTTCGAGGGATTGAGCGGCAGTTCTACAGTCATTTCTAATGCTGACCCCTTGGCCTACAAAGAGATTGCCTACCAGCCTGCAAGTGAGTACAAAGTGAGGCTGAGTTTGGAGCAGCTCGGGATAACAGTTCCGCTCAAGATGCTGCAGTAGCTGTAGGCGGGGATAACTTAAGTGTACTTCCCAACCAACAAGTGCCGCATCATTGCCGGCAAAATCAAATGCGCTGACCAGCTGAGTTTCGGCGGCTTCACCTAAGCCATGCTCCAATTCAGATTCAGGCAAAACTTCGTGCTTTCGTTGCCCATACACATGCTAATCAGCAGCTGTGCAGCCCGGGCGTGCAGTTTTTTGCTGGACAGCCACGAGAGCAGTGACACGGTGGTCGTGGGCTCGATCTTCCTGGAGAGTTTGGCGGTGGAGTGGGAGCTGGAGGGGAAGAAGATGTGGGTGCACAGGCTGAACAACCAGTGGGCTGACCCCTACCGAGCCTATCGCATAGACACAGACAAAAAGGGCTTTATGGCCAACATGCTCACTCTGCTTTACCACATCTTCCTCTACCTGCTCTACGGCATTCTCTTCCTGGCGGTACTCTCCCTCCTGGTCAACTGCCTGCTGCGTTGGAGAGAAGTGGCTGCCTACGTGAAGGCTATAGCGAGTCGGGTGGCATCGAGAAAGAAGGCGGTGCAAAGCGTGGGTGAAGAGGAGGAGTACTTCGTTAGCGAGATAGTGAATGAGCCTGAATGGCGGAAGAGAAGGATTAACAAGCTGGAGCCCTTGGAAGATGATATTTGATGATATTTGATGATATTTGATAGTTGTTTCTATCGTTTTGCTGCTACATGTGGTAATTGCGTTAATTGTAAAGTAAAGGCTAAATCATCTATTAATTATGGGTCTGAAGGTGCACCCCCGCAGCTAAGACCTGACTCTTTCTTCCCTGCTCCGCTCCAGCCTCTCTTCCTTCTGCTGGTTGTGCGCTCTGCCCCTCGAGTACAGGTCCTCGTGGTCTTAGTGGGTGGGCCTGGGCTGGTTTCTGGTGAGGGTGCACTGCAGACTCAAGTCGGGGGTTTCCTCATTTTTCTTCCTGAACACCAGTTCGTACCTCTCTTCGGGCGTGAGGGAGTTGATGAGGTTGAGTCCGGCCTAGATGAAGTCTGCCTCGCTCAGCTCCACCCCGATCTGCAGTATCTCCTCGAAGAGGGGTTTGAGGAGTCGGAACTAGGTCAGCTGCGCTTAGCCGAGGGAGGCGATGTCTTCGGGGACTAGGGTCGCATGTGGGGGCACAGAGAGGCTGATGAATATCTACTTGAGCTTCTTCTCCTTGAGCACTGAGACCAGGTAGTCCGAATGCTCCAGTGCCTTGACCTCTTGCTTGCACTCAGCCTGGGGACGCGAGTGCCTCTTGGCTGCCTGTTGGTAGAGATACTCGCCGATCGGCAGTCCTTACTTGTTGCGGTTCAACGGGTACCTCCCTGTTCGGGGTTGCCCTGCTGTCTTCTACTTCGCACAGTTCTCATGCCCCAGATGTTTGTTCTCATGGGTGAAGTGTTTGGAGTCCTTAGCACACTCAGCATCCTCTATTAGCTTTCTGCCCTAGACTATCTTCTTGGAGATGATGTTGATGCAGGGTTGGAAGGGTAGCTTTGCCTGCGCGTCTTCTCTGAGCTTGCTCCTTTTGGTCTAGAGTTGCTTGAAGTTTTAGTACAGGATCTGGTACCTCTCTACTTTCTTCTCCTGCCTGCTTTAGCTAGTAATTTCGCGGTCCACTCGTTCGCTGATGAGGTTGATTTTGGGGTGGAAAAGGCACTCCTCCATATCTTTGGCCTCCCTTTGCTCCTTTTCCCGCTTCAGAGCTTTGAGCCGTTCAGTCGACCTCTGCTTTCGGAGGTTGATGATATTTTTTTTGCCCAGTTTGTCACAGATGAGTTGGCTGACTCCATTGATACTCGGCTTGTTCTAGTTGTTGGTCTGTGTGATTGAGCCCCTCTTTTGTGATGACAGGGGATGTGATGGATGTGATGACAGGGGATGTGATGGATGTGATGACAGGGGATGTGATGGATGTGATGACAGGGGATGTGATGGATGTGATGACAGGGGATGTGATGGATGTGATGACAGGGGATGTGATGAAAGGGGATATGACTACAGGGGATAGGCTGAGGATGGAGATTGCTGTGACTAGTAGGTTTTGGTGCCCCTTTAGGCAGACTCCTAGTGCTCAAAGAGGCTGTCGCTGCCGATGAGCACTTCCCTGGCGGTCCGGTTGGCGTAGATGTCCCTGAGTTCCTAGAAGAGCATGGCCGACCTCTTGTTCTTGCACTAGTGGGACTCCCGCAGGTACTGGGTTCGGATAGACTAGGCCAGGAGATCCTTGACGTAGTGCTCCAGGCGGTAGCGCCTGCAGAACGCCTCAGCCTAGGCCTAGATATCAGTGGTGGCATCGACTGAAAGCACTTCCCTCCTGCCATCGCCAACGTCCAGTTCGATTTCGACTGTGGTGGAGGGGGGTTCGGATTACTCGGAAAGGGCCACTGAGGAGGAGTGGTGGGCCAAGAACTCCCGCAGCGAGCGGGTGGGGTAGGGTTTGAGCGAGCTTGAGGCTTTGCTGCAATTCATAGTATTCGTTATAAGTATATAAATCGAATGAAGCATGGTTAGCACGGAGTATATGGTGGTAGAAAAAGAACGGATTAATGAGGGTGCAGAGGGCGGAGGGTAAGTGGGTGGGAGGGTGAGTGGGAGGGCGGGTTGTGGGCTGGGGAAGGAGGGATGGATGATTTGTTTTACTGATGGTGTATTCGTAATATTAGATATATTTGGTAAGTTCAAATGGGCAGCTGCTGCACGACCGAGAAGAGAGACGAACCTGCCCCTGCCCCCGCACCCAACCCCAATGATTAGGACAACTAGTTTTTGCAGGACGGAGAGGTGGGGCAGCGCGTTCTCGCAATATACAAAAAGTACGACGTCGATAAGAATGGGGGGCTGGATCGCGAGGAGACCAAAAGACTCATGATCGACATGCTCAAGGCCCAGAACAGGCCCTTCAATGAAAAGTTCGTGGAACAGTTCATCGCGCAGGCCGACCTCAACCATGACGGACTCATCCAAAAGCGGGAGCTGTACGCCCTCTACAAAAAGATCGGGAAGCCCATCGAGCAGCACCACTGATGTCTTGCCTTTTAACACCCATACTCTCACCCTCCTAGCAGAATAGCCAAGGGCTATAAAGAATGGAGCAGCAGCTGTTGGTTGCTGGAGCTATTATAGCTATAATAAAGCAATGTTTGGATTTAGGTATAATGGCAGTTGCGAGTGGGAAGGCAGCGAAGGTTGGAGTGCAAGTGTAGTTATAGAGTGTGGGTTGAGTGGCGCTGAGTTATATAAGAGTGCTGGCATCAAGGTCAAATTAGTTTGTTGGCGTAGAGGTACTCGAAAATGTTGAGTCTCTTCTATAGTTTGCCGGCCTTCTTGAGCCAGCTCACCGTCTCGCGCACGCTCTAGTTGACAAGCAGGTTCCTGAGTATCTGGTTCTGCTCCTCGCGCGAGGCCCTGACTGCGTGCTGGAGGAAGTCGTTGTAGGGGTTCATGAGGACGGTGACGGAGTCCTTCATGTAGGCCAGGTCGTAGAAGCGGATGGCCAGGGCCCAGACCCTCTCACGGGAGCCCACCAGTTCTGCGCTGACCACGGAGTAGTACTTGCCGTACTCGATCATTTGGGTGTGGTTGACGTGGGTGATGAAGTCGAAGGTGAGTCCGCCCAGGTTCTTCTCCTTGGAGAAGTGTTCGAAGTTGTTGAGGCAGTCCACTATCATGCGGCCGTAGATATCGAAGTAGTCCCTGAGGGGGGTGTTGTAGAGGGGGAACACTCCGGTGAACTGGTGCATTGGCACTTCCAGAGTCTTCGTTATCTTCTAAGTGTTCTTGACAGTCTCGTACTCGGACTCAATGAAGAGGGACGAGCTGCCGTAGTAAGCCAGGTTGGAGATCTTGATTTCCAGGACGAACTCCTCAGGGTTGGTGTTGGCTTTGATAGTATCTATGAGGCGGACGATGAGCTGCAGGTTGTTTTTGAGGAGGAAGACGCACTTGTAGAGGCAGCCCCTGTCCTCGATAGCTATTTCGAGGGAGTCAGCGTGGAGCTGGTTGCTGAGTTCGGTGACTGTGGTCTCGCGCTTGCGTTTGAGGTAGTCGATGTGGTAGGTGTTGTCGATGTTGTAGCTGGTGTCAGTGTTCTTGGAGATCCGTTCGTTGAGGTGGATGAGGTACTCGTTTTCGGTGAGGGTCTTGAAGAACTAGGAGTACTCACTGATGTAGAGGTCCACCACGCCCACGAACTTGCCCGTGTCGTACTGATTCATGAGGGCCAGCTTGAGGAACTTGCCGTCCTGCTTGTACAACTTGATGAGCTCATTGACCTCCAGCAGCGGCAGAGGTTTGTTCAGCAGGCAAATCTCCCGGTTGTCATTTTTTCGCAGGTAGAAGCTGATGATGCGGACGAAGTCGTAGTAGTTTTCGATGGGGATCTTGAGGAACTCCTGGAAGGGGAACTGGAGTTCTATTTTCTGGATGATGAGGCTGAGAGTGTTCCACTCGATGTACCTCTTGTTCTAGTTGGTGTAGTCACTTAGCAGGATCCCGTCCTCGTTCACCTCCACGAATGTGGAGAAGATCTTGAACTTGATCTTGGTCAGTCGGGTGGCCTTCTGGTTTTTGATGGAGTTGGACTTGGCCACTATTTCCTTCTTCCTGGTGAACGAACGGGGCAGAGGCTGCAGGGTCAGCGGCTTGCTCTAGCTTTCCTTCATGGGCTTGCGCTAGCTCAGAGGTTAGGCTGGCTTGCGCTCGCTCATGGGCTAGAGAGTGGCTTTGGTCTGCAGGATAGATTGGAAGGGAGAGATGGTTTAGAGTGTGAGTTGGTCGTTTTTGTGGGGTTCGGCCGGGCGCTGGATAGTGGCGTACCTGGCCGAGTTGAGCTTTTGCTAGAAGAGCATTTCGATGGACTGAGAGAGAAGGGCCTCGATTTTGGTGAGCCTGTTGGTCTGGGGGGGCTCTTCGCTGTCCTTGGGCCTGGACTGGCTGAATTTGGTTTTGTTGCTGGAGTAAAACTTGAGCTCGTCCTGGTTGATGGAGATCCTCATGCTGGCCATCTTCTTGATCTTCTAGTTGAGCACAAAGCCGATCATGTCCTCGGGCATCTTCTTCTTGAGCTTCATCTGGACCTGGAAGGAGTGGCCGATGAGCGAGTTGACGTCCTTCTAGAGCTGGGAGAGCAGGCCCTTGTTCTGGGAGTAGACTCCGGCGAGCAGGATGACGGAGTTGAAGTGGACCTCGCTGGAAGTGGTGGTCTCGTTGAGCATGAGTTTGGCGAAGTACTTGAAGAAGCACTCCTTGAGGAGCCCCTGGAGTTCGAGGGTGCGGGAGGTGAGTTTCTTGTTGGAGTGGCTGAGGAAGGAGAGGTAGTTGCTGAAGGCGACCAGGAAACTCTAGTTGATGTTGTCGATGAGTTTTTTGTTATAGAGTTCGAGAACTTCGGAGAAGGTGTCGAGGGCGTGGGAGTACTGGTGGGTTTTGACTGCGTAGAGGGCGAGTGCGTTGAGGTAGTTGACCTTGGCCACGATGTAGTGGTACTCGTGGCAGTCGGGCAGCAGCTCGAAGATGCCCACCATCAGGTTGAACAGCTTGAACACTGAGTTCGGCCGCTACTGCTCGTAGAAGGCTGCCACTGCGCCCACCGTGCTGCTCATTATCCGGATCAGCTCCACCTTGTCGTTGACGGCTGTGTCGTCCACCAGTTCCCTCTTCTCGTGCTCGTCGATGAGGGAGAGGATGGCGCCGAACCAGAAGGTCGCCTTGTGCTGGAGACCGTAGTACTACCTGCACTTGCTCAGGAAGTAGGAGAGGTTGAACTGCATCTTTTTCTACTACATTTATAACCTGCCCTATCGTTGCACTAATCTTATTACATATAAACCTGCTACCCAACCCCCCACCCACCCATCCCACCACCCCCTCCCACCCCTGCTCTTCAATTCAATGCTCAACCCAAAGTTCAATAAGACCGCATAGGTAAGAACTCTAAAAACTGCTGAGTTGGAGCAGATCAGCTCATTTGGGCTCTAGCAGCCACTCAACCACTTTGAGCAGAACTGCTGTTTATAAGCTCAACCAAGTGAGCTCATGGTTGTGCTGGCCAAGTGGAGTGGCCAGTGGAAGTGGGTTGGCGTAGGTTGTTTGGCATAGGGTTGTGTGAGTGGGCGGTTGGTTGGTGATAAACTCTGTGGTAATATGGGGTGATTATATATTATTGATTCGTTAGATGGCCCAAAGCGTGGTTTTCTTCTGGGGTAACAACCAGCACAACCTCCTCTCTCCCAGTCCCTCCAAATCCTTCCACCGTCCCCAACGTCTCACAGTCCCTCACGAAATCACCTAAATCTCATCCTCCTAAAAGCACATCACCTTCATCACCCACGATGGCACCCTCTGGAGCTTCGGACTCAACCTCGACGGCAGGCTGGGCACTGCAGCCAAGCCCGACTTCAAATGCAGCCTCAGCAACCCCGCCCGAGTCAAGCTCAACGCAAGGGCCGTGAAGGTCAGGTGCGGCTTCAGCCACGTCTGCGTGCAGCTGAGCAACTAGGAGCTGTACTCCTGGGGCCTGGGGGACTACGGAGCCCTAGGGACAGGGGAGTTCAAGTCAAGAGGGAGTCCGGGCAAGGTGCTCCTGAAAGGCCGGATCTCGAACTTCTCATGCGGGGCGATGCACAGTGGGTTTGCGGACAGCGAGGGGAGTCTGTTCATGTGTGGTTCCAACGAATACGGCGAGCTGGGGGTGAACCGGCCCGAGAAAATAGCCACTCCCGTCCTGATCAACTTCGGCCACAGGGTCAGGCAGGTGGAGTGCGGCGTCTTCTACACTCTGCTGCTCACTGCCAACGGCCAGGTGTTCGGCATGGGCAACAACAAGTACGGCCAGCTGGGCATTGGCCACAAGGTCAACGAATGCCACCCCACCCTGGTCAGAGAGCTCGAAGGCATCACTTGCATCGCTGCGGGCTACCACTCTGGAGCCATCGGTTCTGACGGGGCCTTGCACATCTGGGGATCTGGCAGTTTCGGAGAGCTGCTGAGGCCCAAGAAGATAATCCTGTAGAACCCGCAGGAGCAGATCTTCATCCGGGGGTTCTTCGGAGTGGCAGTGTCCAGCAGGTACCAGAGGGTGTATTCCTGGGGAAACAACACCTACGGAGAACTAGGCAGGGGCAACTACGAGAGCGCCAAGTAGCCTGTAGAAATCACAGACCTGGCCAACATCAAATTCAATGGATTCGCCTGCGGGGTCAACTTTTTCCTGGCAGTGGCCAGCACCCAGCATGTGCCCAAGGACCAGATCGAAGTACTTTCCTTCTAAGAAACCTACAGAACCAAGTACCCCTACCTACCTGACTAGCGCAGAAGCCCTTACAACTACGGTGTCTCCAGAATCTCTCCAGCCCCTCTGACCTATGAGACCGCACCCTTCAGTGAGCAGTAAAGGCGCAGGAGCGCAGAGAAAGCGACTGTTACTCCCAGCCGGCTGGAGAAGTAGAGGAGCAGGAGTAGAAGCAGAGGCGAGTCCAACGACCCCAAGGACATCATCGCGCAAGAAATCAGGAGGAGCAGGGACAGGCAGGCCAAAAACTACTAGTAGCTCTTCATCTCGCTGTCAGCGGACTACGAGACTCTCCTGGCCAGGTTCAAGGCCATGGAGGAGCACCTGGAGCTGAAGAACAGGTCTCTGCAGGTGCAAAAGCAGGAACTGAGCCTGCTGTTCAAGGAAGAGAATGAGATGTTGAGGCAGGAGAACTAGCTGCTGAAGAGGTAGCTAGCAGCCAGCAGCTTGCTGAAAGAAGGCCCGATCTAAGCATAACTTGCTCTGCGTTAAAGCAACGCCGAACTCCACAAAGAGATCAAAACCTTGAAGGAGTAGTTCAGGACAACCATCAAGCAAGTTTAGACTCAGCAGGAAGAGCTCAGCTCCAAAGAGCAGGAAATCAAAGCACTCAGGTCGCAGCTGGTTTAAAGAGAGATGAGTTCTTTTAACAATAGGGAAGCTGAGGCAGCCAACAAAGAACTCAAGATTACCAAAGAGTAATTGAAAACTACAATTAGGCGGCTGCAGGAAGCCGAAGAAGACCTAGCTATCAAGAGCATCGAGCTCAAAGAAATCAAGCAGAAGAGGATTGGAGCCTAATACAAGGAGCAGCTCGAGGAATCCAAGGCCGAAGTGGCTGAACTGGCCAAAGAAAACAAGATACTCAAGGAAGAGGTCAAAACCATGGCTAGAAAGTACGACAACATCGAAGAGGAACTGGCCATCAAGAATATTGAGCTGAAAGACTTCAAGCAAAAGAAGATGAGCATATAGGCCTAGCTGAAACAAGAGCAGGACATCCTTAACAACTAGATCGGGTACTTGAGCAAAGAGCTAAAAGTGACCAAGGATGAGCTGAAGATTACCTTGCGCAAGCTGGATGCCGTAGAGTAGGAGCTGGCAATCAAGAACATTGAGCTCAAATAGGTCAAACAGAAAAAGAGCTACTCTTCTGAAGAACTCAAAGCCTAGATACTGGCCCAAAGGGATTAGATCATTGTCTTGAACAAGGAAAACAAGTCCCTCAAAGAAGAAGTCAGGAGCTACAACCGTAGGCTTGGCTAGCTCTCATAGGATCTGGAAACCAAAGTCAATTAAAATAGGGAAGCAAAGCAAAAGACAGCAGCAAGGGAAGCCTAGATAGAGCAACTGAAGGAAGAGGTGGCAACTCAGGCTAAAGATTTGCGGTAGCTCAAGTAGTAGCTCAAAAAATTGTTAAGATAAATTGACAAGGCTGAGTAATAGATCGCGACTAAGATAGTGGAACTTAGATAGGTGAGGAAGCAAAGGGAGGATGAAGCGAGAAACTACCAAAGCAAGGTAGAGGAAGCCGAAAGAGAACTTGAAAGGTAGAGAAACCAACTTCGCTACATCCAGGAGGAGTCCAGGAGAGTGAAGGAGGAAAACAGGAGCTTGAGCAATAAGAACGAAAGCTTGGCTACTGAACTGGCCGAAATCAAGAGCAAGGAAAAGAACCTGGCCGACTCGCTAAAGGAAAGTGCCAAGCTGCTCAGCTAACGGGAAAAGGCCATCGGGCAAATCACCAGCAACCATAAAAAAATAGAAAACTAGCTCTATAGGTCTATCACTGGGCTCGAAGAGTAGAAGAACAGACTGCACTAGGTTGCAGATAGGGCAGTTTTTTAGAAGAAGGAGTACGAGTAAGCACTCAGGGCTAACTAGGAGGCCATCCTAGCTCTGGAGAAGCACTACCAACTCGAGTTGAATGAAACCACTTCCAACTTGATCAAACTAAAATAGGTGCAGGAGCTGAATGACCTGAGGGCTGGGGAGTTAAGGCATCTGCTGGACGATGAGCAGAGAATAAGGCAAGAACTGTCTGGCTAAACCGAGCTGCTGAGGATCAAGAATGCGGAACTGCAGGAAGAGAAGAAGTAGCTCTTCAAAATCATTGAGGAAAGAAAAGCCAAAGAGTAAGAAAACTTGAGGGTCTACAAAGACAAGCTGATTGAAGCTGAAAACCAGACTGCACTTAACCAAGAAAAGACCCTACAGCTCGAAATAGAACTCAACTACTAGCGAGACTACCACAACAAGTGCGAAGACACTATCAAAGAACTTACCTAAAACAGGGACCGCACCTGTGCCTAGCTGGAAACCACCAAGTCTGAGCTGGAGAAAGAAAAAGAGAAGACCAAAGAGCTGGGCTTTGAGGTGTAGAAGGGCAAAGCGCTGAAAAAGTAGGTCGAGGTTTTAACCTTACAGTTGGAACGAGTGGAAGCCAGTACGCGGGAGTATCGCAAGTAGATCGAGGAAATATTGATTCAGAAAGAGGGAATCATCAAATAGCTTCGCAGTGACTTGGAGAAGAAGCAGGCGGACCTTGAAAAACTTGAGGAAAACTACTAAAAAGAGACCAGCTCACTCAACCGCTAAATCAAGGACTACGAAAAAAAACTGGCAGCCAAGACCAAAGACTACAACGACTCCAAAAAGGAGTACTAAAGGAAAAGCTCGGAGAATGATATCCTGAAGGACACCATTGAAAAGCTAAACCGCAAATTAGCTTTCAAAAACGAATAGTTTGAGAAGGAGATTAAGGAGCATGAGAAAACTACTGAGTAGTTCAACCATTTGAGAAGGGAGTATGCGAAGCTAAAAGCTGAAAAAGAGCAACTCTAAAACAAAAACGACCAACTCGCCTATGAGAAGTAGAGTTCGGAGCAGAAGCTTGCCTAAAAGAAGAGGGAAATCTAATCGCTGCAGAGCTAAATCAAAAGGCTGGAGTCGCTCATTGAGAACTTGAAGAAGTAGACTGAGCTAGCGAAAAAGTAACTGCAGGAGAGCAATTGGGCTCTGGAAGAAAGCAATAAGACCAATGATGAACTCTCCAAAGCCAACAAAGAATTCGCAGACAACGAGTAACAGTTTACCTCCAAAATATAAGAGTTGTAAGGTCGGGTTTTCGAACTCTAGGACTAAAATAGATCTTACTCTCCCAGGTACGAGGCTCTGATGCAAAGAAACCGTTAGTTGGATGAAAGGAACAGGGAGCTGGCTGAAATGATAAACAAAGCCATCTAAATTCAGGCAGAAGCCTACAAAACGAACATCCTAAAAGAAGTGTAGATAAACACAGGGTAAATAATACAGCAAATCAAATAAGAGCAGTAGTTCAAGCCCAAGTCGCGAAGAAGAGAAGTAGCGTCCAAAGAAGCCGATAAAGCAGATATCGAAAACATTCCAGAGACTAAAGCTCCAGGAATAGTCAGCAAAATCAAGGAAGAACCCTACAATCGGCTGATGCAATAAAAGATCAGCGCACACAAGCGGAAAGTTTCAGAAAGCGCTTTGAAGTTGGCCGGGATTTTATAGTTGGAGCAGGGGGGAGGATAATAAAATGAAGGAAAGTCGTTTTCAAGGTCGATTGGTGTGAGGAAATAGGAAGACTATGAAAAAATAAATAACCAAATGGAAAGCTTGAACAATCAAAAACAAGAATTTATGCAAAAAATCAGTAATTTTGCAGAAAAATTGAAGCTACTATGATATTTAATATAAATGTACTAAAAGAAATAAATAGATTACTAATCAAAAAAGAACCATAAGTCAA
>Ga0316217_10001385_pt1 | contig 31658 bp, 27 predicted proteins | sample 1anoAmetaG_FD_203633 | JGI IMG/M metagenome (GOLD analysis project Ga0316217, IMG submission 203633) | Freshwater microbial communities from Trout Bog Lake, Wisconsin, USA - 1anoA | ecosystem: Environmental > Aquatic > Freshwater > Lake > Hypolimnion/Profundal zone | place: USA: Wisconsin... | reverse complement strand
GCCGACCAGATTCGCGAGGCGATGGATCGGAAGGGCGTGACCTTCTCGGCGCTCGCCTTGTCGATGGGCACGAGCCGGACCGTCGTCTATCGGCTGCTCGACCCGAAGGACACCGGGGTGACGCTCGAAACCCTCTCCCGCGTGGCTCGTGCGCTCGGGCTCGGGCTCAAGGTCTCTCTGGCGCGTGGCCCAGGCGGTGGAACCCGCCCATCCCTGCGGAAAACGGCGTGAAACGCGGCCCGACCGTTCACACGCATGTTCACACGGCGTTCGTCACTTCCGGCTACTGCGAGCACCCTGGGGCAACCTGAAATCGCTTGTTTTCTCGCATGGCACGAAATAGCTGAATGATTCCGAGGCTGCCAGTCGGGTTCGATTCCCGGCGCCTCCACCATGAACCGGCTGAAATTCAGCCGGTTCATCTCTTTTGTACGTCCGTTGCCACGATGTTGCCGCGGCTTGCCCCGCTCTCTCGGCACTTCACGAGCAGCCGGACGGCCTGGTCGGTCGCGTCCAGGGCCTGCTAGCGCCGCGCGAGCTTCGGCGACTACAACCGCGCCCTCATGGCGACCGACCCCTTCATCGTCTTCGCGCCCGACGTTCCGGAGGAAGAAGGCCGCTACCCCGCGCCCTTCGACAAGGAGCGCCTCGGGTTCTTCCGGGACCTTGGCCGCGCGGCCGGCAGCACGTCCATCGGCATGGGGCTCGACCGCCTCCCCCCCGGCGAGCGCACGAGCTTCACGCACGCGCACTCCGACGAGGAGGAGCTCGTCTACGTGCTCGAGGGCGAGGTCCACGTACGACTCATCGAGCCGGGAAGGGAGCCGCGTGAAGTACCCCTTCGCGCAGGGCACCTCGTCTGCTTCAACCCGGGGACGCGCGTCGCGCACTGCTTCGTGAACCGTGGGGCCCGGGACGCCGTCACGCTGACCGTCGGCGAGCGCAAGCGCGGAGTCGACCGAGCCTTCTACGCGGAAGACAGCGAGTACGACGAGTACATCCAGCGCGAGAAGCCGGGGCGGTACTGGCCGAAGGAGTAACGGCTCGCGGCGGCCGGTGGCTTCGGTCGGGACCCGGGAGCTCCCCGGCGGCGTCGCGCTCCTTCTCCTCGAGCGCTGGAAACGCTCAGAACGGCCACCACCATCGCTTCTGGGCGCGCGACCCGCTGTCGAGCGCGTCGCCCGGCGACGAAGCGCGGCGTGCCGGGGGCGCCTCCGGGTCGCGCGCCGCGAGCTGGGCGAGCAGGGCCGGCGTCACGCGGCGCTCGAAATGGACCGGACCGTCGGGGGAGACCTCCAGGAAGGGGAGGTTGATCGACTCCTCGCTCGAGGTCTGGAGCGCCTCCGACACCTTGAGGTACCCCTCCGCGATGCGCGCCAGCGCCGTCGGCTTCCTCGCGAGGTCGACCCCCTTGTCGCGCTCGAACTCGGCGGCGAGCGCCAGCGTCACGCGCGCCACTGCCGGGGTCTGCCCCGCGGCCCCGAGGTGAGCGGCCGAGGCCTGGCGGATCGCGTCGTACGGACCGCAACCCTTGGCGATCAGCCGGGCCAGCTCCTGGGAGAACGCCACCTTCGACTCCCGCGCGCGCTGGGCGCGGAGCTCGTCAGGCGCCCCCTCCTTCGTGACCACCGACGCCTCACGGCTGACCGAGATCGTCGCTCCGCAGAACTCGCACCCGACCAGGGCCGGGAGCGCGGCGACCAGGCCGAGCGGCGCGCCGCAGCGCGCGCAGACGAGAGCATCGACCTTCATGAGATCCTCCAGGCGCGGCGGCCACTGTCGACCACCGGGCCGCCGAGGCGTGCACGAGAGCCCCGACGAGCGCACGGGTCAAGCTCGGTGGCGGCCCGCTCCCCCTCCCCCCGGGCTGCCACCAGTCACACGCGCAGCTACCGCGACGTTCGCTCGACGCTCCGTTCGCCGTCCCCGGCGCGCGGGGAGGATCGCGCCTACCGCGCGGCCATCGTCGGGTAGTTCCGCGGCCCCGGCCCCGACCCGGTCTGCTTCGTCCAGGTCGCCCCATCCCACGTCCACGTCCCGGACGGGGACACGAAGCTGCCGCCGAAGTTCCCCCCACCGAACAGCACGACCTGGCCCCCCGCCGCGGCCATCCCCGCGAAGCTGCGCGGCTCGGGGGACTGCCCCGTCTTCTGCTGGGTCCAGTCGGTGCCGTCCCAGACCCACGTCTCGTCGACGCTCATCCAGTCCCCGTACGACGGGGGGAGCGTGTCGCCTCCGAAGAGCACGACACCGCCGTGGAATGCTGTCGCGACGGCTCCGCGACGCGGCGTGGGGGAGTGCGCCGGCCGCATCTGCGTCCAGGTCGCGCCGTCGTACACCCACGTGTCGCCGAGCGGCAGGAAGTTGTCGTCCTCCCCGCCGAAGATGACGAGCGAGCCGTTCAGCACGGCGCCGGCGGGGGCCTCGCGCGCCGTCGGCGTCGCGCCGGGGCTCGCGTGCGTCCAGGTCGCTCCGTCCCATCGCCAGACGTCGTCGTAGATCATCCCGTTGTTGTATCCGCCGAAGAGCACGAGCTCCTGACCGAGCAGGCCGAAGACCGAGCTGGTGAGCGTCGGGGGGGACCAGCTCGGGTGCACCTGCGCCCACGTCGAGCCGTTCCAGGTCCAGGTCTCGGCCACGGGCCCGTCGCCGCCGAAGAGGACCACCTCGCCCCCCAGGCTCGCCGCCATCGCGCCGAAGCGGGCCGACGGCGCCTGCGCGGGGTGAACCTGGGTCCACCCGCTCGTCGCCGTCCAGATCCACGTGTCGTCCTCGGTCGGGTAGCCGCCGTCCGGCGTCGCGCCGATGCCGCCGAACAGGACGATCGACTCGGGCGCGGTCTGGGCTGCGCCTGGCTGCGGTTCTCCGGCGTCGCCGACGACCGCCACCTCCGCCACTCTCGGGCCGTCCATGTCGGTCCGCGAGCCGCACCCCGAGAGGAGGAGCAGGACGAGAGCCGCGAGGCCGAGGCGCTGGCCGACCGGGAGCGGACCGGCGACAGGCTCGTGGGACACGCGAGGCGACTGTGCCGACGTGAGCCGCGCGGGGGTGCCCGTGTCAGAGCAGCGGAGGGTGAACGCAGGGAAATGGCCTGTTCGGAGCATGGCGTCTCCGGCGGTAGCAACTTCCGAACCGCCCCCGCGCAGGCGACGCGCGGGGGCGCACCAGCCTGCGGCCGCGAGGGGGCCCGCCCGGATAGCGTGGAGCCCGAGACCTGCACGAAGCGCCTGCGGGCCCTGCGGCTGCTGCTGCCTCCGACGGCGCTCGACTTCCGCGTGGGGTCGTCCACCCGGAAGGATGGGGAGGCGCCCGGTCAGGCGAAGAGGCAGAATCTGACCATGATCGCCCATCGACGCGCGCCGGGACCCTTCGCCCCCCTCGCGGCCCTCATCGCGCTGGCCGCGACCGCCTGCGGCAGCTCCGGAACGAGCACCTACAACTTCGACGGCGGCGCCGGGGGCGGAGCGTCGAAGGACGCTGGCAAGCCGCTCCACCTCGGCGGCGGGGCGGACGCGACGACGAGCAGCACCGCGTGCGTGAGCGGGCAGACGCGGTCGTGCTACACGGGCCCCGCCGGGACGCTCGGGGTGGGCGCGTGCAGGTCCGGGGTGCAGACGTGCCTCCCCATCCAGGAGGCCCAGTACGCCTACGGCCCCTGCGAGGGGGAGACGGTCCCGAGCACCACGAACGGCTTCTGCTCGGTCGACGCCGGAGCGACCGTCGAGGACGCAGGCCTCGCCGACGCCGCGAGCTTCTCTCCGTGCGACGCGTGCAGCGGGCCGGTGGCGGTGCTCTTCGGCGGCAACGGGTGGGGCGACGGCATGCTGTCCGACACCTGGATCTGGAACGGCGTGGCGTGGAGCCAGGACCGGGCCGGGCCGCCCCCCCCCGCGCGGTCCAACGCCGTGATGGCCGGGCTCGGCGCGGGGCTGGTGCTCTTCGGCGGCGAAGGGGTCTCGAGCAGCGGCACGTCGGACTTCCTCGCCGACACCTGGACCTGGACGGCCGGCGTCTGGACGAAGGCCGCGGCGGCAGGCCCCCCCGCGCGGTTCCTGGCGGCGATGGGCTCCCTCGGAGGCAAGGCCGTGCTCTTCGGCGGGGAGCTGGGCGACGACGTCACCGCGCTCTCCGACACGTGGACCTGGGACGGGAGCACCTGGACCCAGCTCCAGGTGTCCGGCCCCCCCGCTCGCTGGGGGGCGGTGATGGCCCCGCTCGGAGACAAGCTCGTCCTCTTCGGCGGCGGGATCACCGGAAACCCCGGCAAGCTCTTCGGCGACACCTGGACGTTCGACGGCGCGACGTGGACGCAGCTCACGGTGACCGGCCCTGCGCCGCGCGACGAGGCTGTGATGGCCCCGCTCGGCGACAAGCTCGTCCTCTTCGGCGGCGACGGCAGCAGCCCCCTCTCGGACACGTGGACCTGGGACGGCACGGTCTGGACCCAGCTCTCGGTGACCGGCCCCCCCGCGCGCCTCGCGGCGGTGATGGCCCCGGCCGGCAGCAAGCTCGTCCTCTTCGGGGGGGAAGGGGAGGACAGCACGCAGAACATCGAGCCGCTCACGGACACGTGGACGTGGGACGGCTCCGTCTGGGCGCAGGCCTCGGGCGCCGGGCCATCGCAGCGCTTCTGGGGGGTGATGGCGACCCCCTGAGGCCCCGAGGCGCTGTCCCCGCGCCGACCGCGCACGGGGCCGGACGCCTCGAGGTCAGCGCGTCCTGAGCTGGGCGACCTTGCTCCACACCTCGTGGCGGGGCGAGGTCGCGACCGGCTCCACGCACCACGAGCGGTACAGGACGCCCCCTGGCCCCTCCTGGCAGTAGCCGCGCGCGAGGTCGATCGACGAGAAGCGGATGCCGCGGTACGCCTCGTCATAGTCGAGCACGAGATCGACCCCGAGCTCGGCCCCGACCCACTCGGGCTTCGGATCGAGCTCCGCCTTCTTCTCGACGTGGAGCCCCTGGCCCGTCAGCGCAGCCGCAAGCTCGTCGGGGCTCGCCCGGGGCCGCGAGCAGGCGCACGCGGCGATCACGGAGAGGGCGCAGAGCCGGGCGACGTTCATCGACCCATCGTGTGCCGCCGTCCAGGGCCCGTCAACGAGCCCCTCGGGCTCGCCTTGACGAGCACGCCCCGGCGGGCCGATGGTTCGTGGCGAGCACGTCACGAGAGGAGCCCACCCATGCCGACGATGAAGGCGATCCAGGTCAGCCACCGAGGGGCCGAGTTCACGCTCGTGAGCCGGGAGGTCCCCGAGCCCCGGGAGGACGAGGTCCTCCTCCGCGTGCAGGCGTGCGGCGTCTGTCACGGGGACGCCGTCGCCAAGGAGGGGCTCTTCCCCGGGCTGCAGTACCCGCGCGTCCCCGGCCACGAGGTGGTCGGGACCATCGAGCGGCTCGGCGCCGCGGTGCAGGGCTGGACGACGGGGCAGCGGGTCGGGGTGGGGTGGCACGGGGGCCACTGCCTGCAGTGCGCGGCCTGCCGAGGAGGCGAGTTCGGAGCCTGCGAGCGGTCGCTCACCACGGGCCTCCACACGGACGGCGGGTACGCCGAGCTCATGGTCGCCCGCGCCCAGGTGCTCGTGGCCATCCCCGACGGGCTCTCGTCCGTCGAGGCCGCGCCGCTCCTCTGCGCCGGCCGTACGACCTTCGGCGCGCTCAAGAGCAGCGGCGCGCGAGGCGGAGATCTCGTCGCCATCCACGGCCTCGGCGGGCTCGGCCACCTGGCGGTTCAGTACGCCGTCCGGCTCGGCTACGAAACGGCGGTCGTCTCGCGCGGCGGCGAGAAGGAGGCGCTCGCCAGGAAGCTCGGCGCGCACCACTACGTCGACGCGAACGCCGTCGACCCTGGAGCGGCGCTCCAGAAGCTCGGCGGCGCCCGCGTCATCCTCGGCACGGCGCCGAACGGCGAGGCGATCGCCCGGCTCCTCGGCGGCCTCGGCCGCGACGGCGAGCTGATCCTCGCGACGTTCGTCGGGGGGACGACGCCGGTCCCCCTCGGGCAGCTCCTGCGCGGAGGCGCGTCGATCCGCGGGTGGGTCGGGGGCACGATCGAGGACGCGATCCGGTTCAGCGTCCTGGCGTCGGTGAAGCCGATGGTCGAGGTCTTCCCGCTCGAACAGGCGGCGCTCGCGTACGAGAAGATGATGACGGCCAAGGTCCACTTCCGGAGCGTGCTGTCGGTCGGCGGCTGACCGGCCCGGCTCAGGTGGCGCGCGCTACGGCTCCGCGCGCGACACCGAAGAAGTAGTACGCCCGCCCGAACCCAGGAAACTCCCAGGTCCCGTACTCCCACGAGAACGCGTCGCCGAGCGGGGCGACCATCTCGCGAAGCTCGGCCTCGGTGTAGACGCGGAGCGTGCTGACGACGCCGTCCCAGACGGACGCGGCGAGCGCGGCGGGGGTGAGCCACGTCAGCACGGCCTTGGCGAGGCCGTGGCGGGGGGAGAGGACCGGGTTCAAGAGGAGGGCCGGGAGCCCCGCGAGCGCGAAGGGGGCGAAGCGGAGCGGGTTTCGCTCGAACCCCTCGGCGATGAAGACGCCGGGGGCGTCCCTGCACGCCCCGCGCACGATCTCCCCGGCGAGGCCAGGCGGGAAGTGGTGGAGCGCGTTGATGATGACGCACGCCCGCCCCGCGGAGAGGCTCACCGGGATGTTCGTCGCGTCGACCGGCGCGGCCACGAAGTCGATCACCCCCTCGTGCTCGGCGCGGAGACGGCCCCACGCCTCGGGGTGCGGGTGCAGGTCGGTCATCAGGAAGCGCGGCGGATGAACGCCGGCCCGCGCCAGCTCGGCCGCCAGGATCGCCGCCGGACCCCCGGCGCCCGCGCAGAGGTCGAGGACCTCCGCGGCCCCGGTCGCCGCGAGGAACCGGCCAAACGGGCCGACCATCCCCCGGAGAATGTGCCCCCAGGCGAGCGTCCGGCTCAGCGCCTCAATGATGGTCTCGCGGAGCGCGACCGGCGCCCAGGCGCTGTCGTTCAGCTCGAAGAGGTGGCGGCGTCGCACGGGGCGCCCATCGTAGCGGAGTTCCGACCGGACAGCCCGCGCGGGCGACGCCGGCGTCGCCGGCTACCCCGTGGCGCGGACCATCGCGTAAAAGAAGTGGTCTCCGTCGCCGGGGCCCGCGTTGATCCCCCCGATCCCGAGGAGGACGTCGGCGCTGAGCGGCTTCAGCTCGTCGTAGAGCTGCCGGCGGACCCACCCGGGCAGCCTCGCCCGCGAGTAGTCGAGCCGGTAGGTCTCGGTATCGCGCCAGCGCGACCGCCCCCCGGTCGCGTCGAACTCGCCGAGCAGGATCCTCGGCTTCACGAAGAACCAGGCCGGCACGCCCAGATCCATCCCGTACGAGAGGAGGTCGAAACCGAACCACTCGACGAGGTGGAATAACGGCCGCCGTGCCCCCGCGTTGCGAAGCCTCGCGAGCGTCACGCCGCGGAAGCGGCCGACCGGGAGCGGGGTCCTGAGGGGGGTCTCCCGGTAGAGCCGCTCGAGCGTCGGCAGATCGGCGCCGGCGAGATCACGCAGCGTCACATCGTCGTTTCGCGCCATCGTCACCCCGCGACTCCGCGGCTCCACCGCCGCGCGTTGCAGGTCGTCACGGGTCGCTGACCTGCCCTGGGCGGCCCGGACACGATACGCGCGACGCCGGCGTCGGCGTCACGATTCGTGACACCGTGACCGGAACCGGGACGCCCGTTCCGGAAGGGGTTGGGCCCGGAGCGGCGTTCCGACGTCGAGAATCCCGCCGTCCGAGTGCATCGATCGGCGGCGGCCTCCGTCGATGCGGGCGAGGGCCTGGCGGTTGCAGAGAGCCAAGGTCGCGCCGCGACGCTCCGCGGCGCAGAAGGGGAAGCTCTCATGAACCACCGACCCTCGCCTCCCGCGCGGATCGCCGCGCTGCTCTCGGCCGGCGCCGCCCTGTTCGCCATGACCGGCTGCTACAGCCTCGCGACCGTCGGCCCGGGGGAGATGGCCGTCGTGCACACGCCGCACGGCGCCGACAAGACCGCGCTGCCGCCGGGCGACTACCACGTGGGCTACTGGGACTCGACGACCAACTACAACGTCCGATCGCTCGAACGCGAGGAGCAGCTCGACGTCCTCTCGTCGGACGGGCTCCGCATCGTCCTCGACACCGGGGTCCGCTACCACGCCGTCCCCGACGAGGTCGTGATGCTCGATCGCGAGCTCGGCAAGGACTACTACGAGACCCTGGTCGGGCCTACGCTCCGCTCCCAGGCTCGCCGCGTGGTCGGCCGCTTCCGCCCCGAGGAGATCTACTCGACGCAGCGCGAGCTCATCGAGAAGCAGATCCGCGAGGGGGTCGAGGCGGGCATCAAGGGGCGCCACATCGAGCTCGAGGCGGTGCTCGTGCGCAACGTGACCCTGCCCGGCGTGATCCAGACGGCGGTCAACGAGAAGCTCGAGAAGGAGCAGGCCGCGCTGAAGATGAAGTACGTCGAGGACGAGCAGAAGGCGCAGGACAAGGTGAAGCTCATGCAGGCGAACGACGCGGCGGAGCAGCAGCGCATCGCCGCGCAGTCGGCCGCGGAGGTGGCCCGCATCAAGGCCCAGTCGGCCGCCGAGGTGACGAAGATCCAGGCGCAGGCCGAGGCGGACTCGAAGCGGGTGGAGGGGCAGGGGCTCGCCGACTACCAGCGGACCATCCAGCGCACGATCACGCCCGAGGTGCTGCGGATGCGCGAGATCGACGCGACGCGGGCGCTCGCCGACTCCCCCAACACGAAGCTCGTCCTCGGGACGGCGGCAGGACGGACGATGCTCGACCTAAGGGAGCGCTCGACCAAGTGAGCGCTCGCGGGAGCGTCGCGCGCGCGGCGAACCTCCTCGACCTCGGCGCGTGATTCGTGCTCGCTTGGTCGCCGCCGTGAAGCCACGGCCCCGAACGTCATGCCCCCCCGCCCCCGCCCTCGCCTCGCCCATGCCCGCGAGGTGATCGCGCTCCCGGACGCAGGCCTCCGCTTCGTCGTCGTGGCGGACACGCACGGTCGCCCCCACCCTCTCCTCGACCGCCGGATCGTGGAGGCCGCCCCCGATCACATCCTCCACGCTGGGGACATCGGTGATCTATGCGTCCTGACGTCCCTCCGGGCGCGCGCGCCGGTGACCGTGGTCCGGGGGAACATCGACGCCCGGGCGCCAGACCTGCCGGACGCCGTCACGATTGACCTCTGCGACGCCGGGGGGACGCGGCTCACGCTCCTGCTGGTCCACGTCGCCGTGCAGGGGCTCACGATCCGCGCCGATGTCGCGCGGCTGGCACGCGCGGAGGGGGCGACGGTCGTGGTCTGCGGTCACTCTCACGTCCCGTTCGCGACCGAAGACCGCGGGCTCACGCTCTTCAACCCCGGCTCCGTGGGGCCTCGAAGATTTCAGCTGCCGGTCGTGCTCGGGGTCCTCGACGTGAGGCCCGAAGGCGCCTCCGTCCGCCACGTGAGCTGCGAGACGGGGCTCCCCTGGACGGGTCGGTAGGCGAGGTCTTGCCTGGGCCACGCAGCTTCGCTCACGACGAGCCGCTCGCCTGGAACCGACGCGCGATGGCCGCCGCGAAGCGGTGGAGCGCGGCGGGGCACTGGCGCAGGAAGAGCGACGGCTCGATGAGCTCGACCTCGCCCAGCATCGGGTGCCCCGCGGCGTCGCGCACCATGTCGACGCGGGCGTAGAGCGGCGCCCCGACCACCCGCAAGAGCGCGAGCACCGCGGTCGCCAGCCGGCGCTCGTCCTCGGCGACCGGCATGACGTCGGAGATGTCCTCGTGCCCGCCGGCGAAGCGCGGGCTCTTCCGGACGGCGTGGGTGATCTCGCCATCGATCCAGACGATCGATCGCTCGCCGTACGCCTCGACCGACGCGACGTAGGGCTGCGCCATCGCGTCGCCCGTGGCGACCAGCTCCGCGACGACGCCGACGTCGAACGGTGGCCCCTTGAGGCGAGACGTCCGGTGCGAGCCCGCGGACACCGCCGGCTTGACGACCACGTCGGTCCAGCCGCGCTCGGCGACCTGCCCTTCGAATGCCGGGGACGAGCCCATCTCGAGCCAGAGCGTCGGGATGATGGGCAGCCCTTCCCCTTCGAGCGCTCGAAGGTAGCGCTTGTGGTGGTTCCACTCGACGATGGCCGGCAGGTTGGCGAGTCGAGCCCCCTGCCCTCGCGCCCACGCCAGGAACGCCGGAAGGTGCAGGTAGTAGTTCCACGTCGAGCGGAGGACCGTGAGGCGCGGAGACGCCCAGTCGACCGTCGGGTCATCCCAGGCCAGCACGCGGACCGGGACCCCCTCCGCCTCGAGCGCAGCGACGAGCAGCGGCTCGTCGAAGTCGGGCTCCGGGATGTTCATGCAGGTGGCGAGGGCGACGAACGACATGCCCCGAGGCTACCTCCACGCCCCGGCGGCGCGGCCCCAAACCGGACGCGCGGCCTCGGGACGCCCCGAGGGCGCTCCCCCGGGCGCTCGCCGCCGTGCGACTATCCCTCCGTGTCGTCCCCGCTCGAACGCCCCCTCGCCCGGCGTCGCCCGCAGCACTCGCTCCGCGGCCTGCTCCTGCGCGTCGCCACGGTCACCGCGGTGGTTGGCGTGGTCGCGCTGGTCGTCTCGCGCATTGACTTCCGGCACGACCTGCACCGGATGCGCGTGCGCGTCCTCTCGGGCGTCGCCGACGGCAACTACCACGCAGTGGTGGCCGGGCTCGCCGAGGCGGCCGCGCGGCGGCAAGGGACCATCGACAACCTCGTCACCGCGGGGTCCGCGGAGAACGTGAAGCGACTCGCCGATGCTGCGCGCTCGTGCGAGGCGGAGTTCGGGCTCGCCCAGGACGGCACGCGATGGCTCCCGGGGGTACAGCTCGTCGGGCGGCTCGCGAAGCCGGAGTCGGTGCTCTTCCTCGGACCGAACGCCGACGCCATCCACGATTTCTCCGACCTCCACGGGCTCCGCCTCGGCATCGGTCCACAGGGGAGCGGCACCGAGGCGGTGTCGCGGGCCATCTTCGCGCTTCCGGAGCTCGCGACGCTCGGCGTGACGCTCGCGAATCACGCGGTCGACGAGGAGCTCGCGATGGCCTCGCGCGGCGAGCTCGACCTGGCGGTGGTCGTGACGGACGCGGACGCGCCGCTCGTCGAGGAGTGGGTCGGCCGGCGTGGCTTGCAGATCGCCAGCTTCGCCAGCGTCCGGGCCGTGGCTCGCCGGCTGAGACACATCCGGACCGGGCATGTGGGCGCCGGCGACTACGACGCCGTGCGCGTCCTGCCGAAGGCCGACAAGATCGTGATGAAGGTCGAGACGGTGCTGCTCGGCAACGGCTGCGCCGGACGGGTCGCGACGATGGATCTCCTGGCGACCGTCGCCGAGAAGCACCCCGACTTCCTCCGCCACAACCGGGACACGCCCAACCTGACCGGCCTCCCGCTCGCCCCCGCGGCGGCGGACTACTTCGCGAACGAGGGGCCCCACGCGGCGGACGAGTACCTCCCGTGGCTCGTCGACGTCATGCCCCCCGCGAACTGGGTCTACGTCGTCACGGCGATCAGCGTCATCTTCAACGCCATGGGCGCCGGCCACCGGTTCCGGCTGTGGCGCATCGACGCCGCTCGCGTCCGCCTCGAGGGGGATCTAGCCCACATCTTCCCCCCCGCGACGACCCTCGGGGATATCCAGCGAACGCCCCCGGACGACTCCCAGTCGCGACCGGAGACCCTCGCCGAGGTCGACCGCGTCGTGAAGGGGCTCGAGGACCTCGCGGCCCGGTCGCGCAGGTACTCGCTCAGCATGCTCGTGCCGATGGGCCAGGAGATGGCCTATCGCTACCAGGAGGGGGTCATCTACGAGACGCTCGCCGTGCTGCGCGACTTTCGCCGGCGCTGCGCGGCCCCCGGGTCAACGACGCCGGCCGCCTGACGGGCCCCGCTACTCGACCACGACGACGTCTCCGGCCCCGCGACCGAAGACCTCCGGGCTGTACATCTCCTCGGCCTTCGGCGGCCCCGCGACGAAGGTGCCGGGGGTCGTCGCGCGCACCGTGTAGACGTACTCGTGCACCCCCTCCCAGACGAGCGAGGCGAAGGCCTCCACGCGCTCGTCGCGCAGGTTCTGGTGCTCGTACCAGGTCGAGCTCCAGTACCAGTAGCGGCCCGCCCCCTTCTGCGTGCTCGGGTCGCGCGGGACGGCCCCGGTCACGGCGAGCGCCGGGTTCATCGGCTCCACGCCGGCCGGGATCGGGTCGACCAGGGCCACGTGGTAACGGCGAGCGGGGACCACCATCGTCACCCGCACGCGGACCTTCTTGCCGGCCTTGAAGTGCCAGACGCCTCCGTCGTCCTTCTTCACGTCCGCGACGTCCTCGACAGGTTCGTAGGTCCGCGCGACCGTGAACCCCTGGTCGGTCGCCGGGGGACGGAGGTCCGTGGGCGCGTACTGCATCCCGATCCGGTAGTAGAGGCGCCCGCGCCCCTCCTTCGCGACCGTCAGGTTGCCGGCCTTGAGGTCGGCGAGGAACGTCATCGGCACGTCGGTCTGGCCGTAGGCCGTCGAGCGCCCCTTGAAGGCGCTCTCCCCCGCGTACGTATCACCGAGCCAGACGCGCGCGACAAAGTCAGGGGTCGCCGCCTCGTACTTCTCGAAGTAGCGGTCGAGCGCGAGCAGCACGAAGGCGTTCTCCTGCGTGCTCCCCCAGCGCCCGGCCTTCCGCTGGGCGAGCAGCCCCTTCACGAGCTTCGGGATGAGGTCGCTCTCGGGCTCGTCGACGATCATCGCCTCGAGCAGGACGGCGTCGGCCCGGCGGTCGGAGTGCAGCAGCAGGTAGTCCCCATCGCCGTACGACGTGACGAAGTGTGCCGCGCCGGCGGTCTCGGTCACGCGGTTGCCGACGAAGCGGCGGATGCGGCCGTTGTCTGCGCCCGAAGCGCGGTCCTCGCTGAGGGTGGGCCAGATCCAGCCGACCACCTCGAGGTTCATCTTCTCGACGCCGCCGTACTCGCCGATGAGCCGACGGGCGCGCGACGGGTCTGCGTCCTTGAACAGCCGTCGCACGTAGAGCGCATAGGCGATCAGCGCCCGCCGTGACTCGGCGCTGTACCAGCCCGGGATGTGGCTCTCGATGGTGCGCAGGTAGGTCTGCGCCCGCTCCTTGACGCCGGCGTCGATGGTGTACCCCTTGGCGTCCGCCCGCGCGAGGGCGTGAGCGACGTGGATCGAGACGAAGGGCCACTCCTCCTCCCACCAGAACGCCCACCCGCCGTCGGGCTTCTGCCGGGTACGGAGCTTGTCCAGGTCCGCGGTCATGCTCGCCTGAAGCTCGGCGGGAGGGGGGAGGTCCTTGCTGTCGAACGCGGTGAGCACGTCGCGCAGCGACGCCACCGCGAGCATGCGGGAGGCGATCTGCTCGTTGCACTCGAACGGGTAGTGGACGAGGTAGACGACCGCGTCGGTGAGCCCCTGGAGCGCGGTCGACGACGTGGTGACCTCGAGCCCGCCGAACTGGGTGAAGACCCCCGTGGGCATCTTGACCGGCTGAGCGACGGCCCCCCTGTCGAGGACGCCGTACGTGGCGAAGGCCTCGGTCGTCGCCGGCGTCCAGACGGGGAGCTCCACGTCGGCCGCGTCGGCCGCGTCGCCCGCGGCGGCGGCCAGCTCGAAGCGCGCCTTCCCTGGCTTCTCGGTCTCGGCGAGGAAGCGGACCTCGACCCGATCGTTGGCGGGGACCAACGCTCGCTTGCCCGGCGCGTCGGTGACGTGGGCGTTGTGCGACCGGACCGCGACCGCGACGCTCATCGGCCTGTCGGTCTGGTTCTGGAGGACCACCGGGAGCTCGAACTTGTCGCCGAAGCTGAGGAAGCGCGGCGCGGATGGCCGGACCATCAGCGGCAGGCGAACGGTGAGCGTCGACTCCTTCGACCCGAAGCGGTTCTCGCCCGCGACGGCGACCGCCATCACCCGGTAGCGCGTCAGGTTGTCGGGGAGCTTCACGGGCACCTCGACGTGCCCATGCTCGTCTGTCAGCTTCGACGGCTCGAAGACGGCGAGCGGGGCGAAGTCGGCGCGGACCGCGATGGGGGTCGTCGCCATGTCGGGGGCCGCCACCGCGAACGCGCTGGCCTTGGCGGCCTGGCGCGCCATCGATGGCGCCGGCGCCGCGGCCAGGCGGTCGGTCGCGCCGCCGTGTCCGATCGTGCCGATCGACCCGAGCCCGATGCCTCCACCGGCGCCGCCCCCCCCTTCACCGAACCCACCGAGCGCCCCAGGCTGGCCCTCGCCCGGTCTGGCGAGCATGACGAGCTCGCGGGTGCCCCCGTGGGCGACGTCGGGGCCTCGCCACGGGTAGAACGCGTGCAGCGGGTCGGGGAGCGTGTACCTGGAGAGGGCGAGGATCGACTCGTCGACGACCACGACAGCGACCTCGGCCCCCGCGACGAGCCCGCCGTGGGCGTCCTGCACGTCGACGTCGATGGTCGTTCGCTCTCCGGGCGCGAGCGCCGCGGCGCGCGGCGCGACGGCGATCTTCAGCGTGCGATCGACAGGCGGGACGGGGAGGTCGATCTCTCCGTGCGCGTACGCGGGGCGCCGGGGGAGCTTCTCGTCCGGGGTGCCGCTCGCGTCGTCGCGCGCGGCGGCGCCGGCCAGGAACACGAAGACGTGGGCGTTGGGGGCGAGCGTGCCGTCGAGCTTCACCTTCACGGTGGAGAGCGACGTGGTCATCCGGAAACGGTCCACCGACAGGATGCCCTGGCGAGCGACGACGACCATCCCTTCGGCGGGGGCGAACGGCGACATGACGAGGAGCTCGGCGGTGTCCCCCGGAGCGTAGGTCTTCTTGTCGGCGACGATCTCGACCGCGTCCGCCGCCAGGTTTCGCTGCCTCGGCGCGTCGCTCCCCATGACCCACACGCGCGTGACCGTCTGACTCCGTCGCCCCTGGTCGTCCTCGACGGTCGCCTTGAGGCGATACTCGCCCCCCTTCGCGGCAGAGAGCCGGCAGCGGACCGGCCCCTCGGTGGACGTGACGGGGCAGTCCTCGGCGTCGACCTCCTTCTCTTCGTAGCCGTTCGCGGTCTGCTCCCACGTGAGGCGAACGCTCCGGACCGTGACCGGACGACCGGCGACCGGCTTGCCGTCCAGGTCGACGACCAGGGCATCGACGTCGATCGACTGGCCCGCCTTGAGGAACGGGCGCGCGAGCTTCAGGCCGACGTACACGCTCGCCGGGTGAACGAGGAGCGTCGTGCTCGCCGCCCAAGACTGCCGGTTCACGTCCATCACGCTCGCGCTGAGCGAGAGCGACATGGGGTATGGCGGGTCGAGCGGCTCGAAATCGAGCCGCAGCCGGTGCGCCCCCTGGGCGTCGGTGTGGCCGTGCCAGGACCCTTCCGTCGGAGCGTCGCGCTTGTGCCCGGTCGGCGGCTGCCAGCTCCACTCGCGCTTGCCGAACATGTAGTCCTGGCGGTTCGGGGGGACGAAGCTCCCGTCCGATCGCTGGACCGACCAGCTGACGTCCGCGTTCGGGAGCCCCCCGCCCGCGTAGTACTTCGCCTGCACCGTCGCGATCGAGTGCCCCCCGACGAGGGCCACGGCCTCGCTCGTCGACGCCGTGACCTCGAACTCGGGCCGGCGGAACTCCTGGACCTGGAACGAGTGCGCCCCCCGCCCTTCGGCGCCCGCCCCCGCGAGCTCGAGGCTGACGTGCGCGGTCCCCAGGTTCGCGTTCTTCGGCGTCGTGACGACGAAGTCGAAGCCCCCCTGCGCGTCGACGTTTGCGTCCCCCTTCGACAGCTCGGCGTTGCGCGGGTCGTGCGCCACCCAGTGAACCGCCTTCGTGGCGGAGTCGTGGACGAGCCCGACGTCCCCCCCCTTCGCGTAGCCGACCGCCCGGACCCACCCCTTCACGTGGACCTCTTCGCCGGGCTTGTAGGTGCCGCGGTCATCGAACGTGAAGAACCGCGTCGGGCTCCCGTGGTAGGCCGAGACAGAGAGGCCGCGGGGCAAGAACGTGACGTCGCCCTTCCTGCTGGCGACGATCGGGGCGCCCACCGCGGCGAGGCGCGCCAGGCCGTCCGCGCCGGTCGTCGCCGTCCCCGCGCCCGCCTTCACGAGGACGCCGGCCACGGGGCTCCCGTCCCCCAGCGCGGTCGCCCACGCGACGAGATCCGTGGCGTCGGCCGCCGCCTCGAGCCCGAGGTGCGTCACCTGCACCCACTCGCGCACCCAGCGCTTCTGCCACCGCTCCGTGACCGGCTTCGTCGACTCGACGATGGCCAGCACCTGTCCGAGATCCCCCTTCAGCGCCGGGCGGAGATCGATCCGGGTCTCCGTGAGCTCGTCCGGGTCCTGCCGCGGCTCCACGGTCCGGTCCACGACGAGCTTCCCTGGCGGAGTGGCGACCTTCCCCTCCCAGTCCCAGTCGTGGCGCCAGGCCTCGTAGGCGGGGTAGTCGTCTGGAGTCACGGAGTAGATCCGCACGTGGAGGGTCGGCTCGTTGACGCTGAAGACGCCCAGCTCGGGCGAGGCCGCCCCCGGATCGAGGACGACCATCGGTCGCGGCTCGGCGAAGAGCGCCGCGTCCGCGGGGCCTACGTCGAACGAGTGGACGTCATCGTGTTCGAGGGTCTGGCCGAAGGTGTCGGTGAGGCCCTTCGCGACTGACACGACATAGCGGGTCCGCCCCTTCTTCCGGCCCTGGATCGTCAGCTGCTGGCCGGCGATCGAGGTCTTCATGTCGACGATCGGCGGCGTGACCGTCACCCAGGCCCGGTCGAACTTCGCGAGGTCGAGCGGGTTCGAGTAGGTGATGGAGAGCGGCGTGAAGGGGCCGCACCCGAAGCAGTCCTGCCGGATAGGGCGCAGAGGCCCGTGGACCTTGAACGTGAAGCGCTGGTCGCTCGCCGTCCTGCGCGGCCCCTCGACGCCCGGGGTCCCCGCGACGAACGTGACGACGATCGTGCCGGCGAGCTCCAGCGGCGCGAGCACCTTGACGGCGACCGTACGCCCCCTGGCGGCGGGCCCGGTGTGCTGCCCGCCGGCGGAGCCCGGCAAGTCCCCCACGCCGAGCGACAGGCCGTCCTGGTCGCGGCGCTGGGCGGAGACGCGAGCGAACTCCGGGTCTGCGTCCATCTCCTCGGGCGTGGCGAGGCGGACCTTCACCGGCTGGCCCCCCTGCGTGACGCGCATCGTCGCGAGCAGCGCCTCGGGGTCGACCGCCTGGTCGAAGCGCGCGTAGATGAGCGGATCGACCGGCGCGATGTCGCCGTTCGGCCCGTGCTCGGCGAGCGTCGGCGTCGGCGTCGCGAAGCGGTAGTGCTGCGCGTCGGCGAGCACGGCGCCGGTCGCGCTCTTCGTCCCCGCGTCGATGTCCACCGCGTACTCGGTCGACATGGGGAAGCGCCCATCGGGCTGGAACATCGCCGTCTGCGTCCCCACCCAGCGCCACTTGCCCGGCGGCTGCGGGGTCAGCTTCACGGGGACGGGGAGCTTGTCGAGGTCGCCGTGGGAGGTGACCGGCACCATCGGCGCGTCGAACGTCACGGTCAGGTACGGGGCGAGCGTCACGTCCCCGTCGGGCTCGTGCCGGACGACGTGGAGCGGACCGGGCTGCGGCGCCGCGACCGGCCCCGGCGGGGCGACGAGCGGAGGGAACGGCTGGGCGATCGTCTCGCCGGGGCGCGGCGCCGGGATCGACTTGCCGCGCAGCGCGAAGCTCGCCGTGTCGGCGGGCTCGGACTTCTGCGGCGGGAGGCGCGCGAAGAGCTTCGCCGTCTCGTCGGCCGTGAGCGGGGTCGTGGCGACGGGCGACGTGGGCGCCGAGGCCTCCCCCCCCTCGGCGTCGCTCAGCCGGAACCCGAGGCCGGTCTTGGAGAGGCCCGGGACGGCGGTGGCGGCCGTCGGCGTCCTGGGGACGTCATGACGACCGGGACAGCCGAGGGCGAGCGCCGCGATGAGAGCGCCGAGCAGGAGAGTCGATGGCCGCATGCTCAGTCCGTACACGAAGACGATGGGAAGTTCCCGGGGATGTGCGGAAACGCGTTTCTTACGGGCTCGAGCTCCGGAAGATCTGCCCGGGGCGACGACGGCTCCGACGATTCCTCAGTCAGATCCCTCTGCTGTCTCGAGACCCGGTGCCAGACCTACGGAGGCACCTGCGTTGCGTCGAGCCGCTACGGGCACGAGACGGGGCTGGCCTGTCGGGACGTGAAGCACCCCCCGTCGCCGTAGAGCACGGCGCGGCGGACCGGGAGGTTGTCGGGGGGGTTGATGAGGACGACGCCGGTGCCGGCATATGGGGCACCGAGGGTCGCGTTGGCCTCGCACCTCTGGAGAGAGCCCGGCTGGGCTCCGCCGCTCGGCCCCATCCAGAAGTCGATGTGAAGCTGCGAGTCAGGGGTGCACGCGGCGGGCGGCGGCGGATCGTCGGTGTCCGCTGCGGAGAGCTTGCACGCGTACTCGTCGCCGCACTCGAGGCACGAGTCTTCCATGATGAAGTACTGCTCGACCTCGGGGTTGTAGATCATCGTGCCGGGGGCCAGCGTCACCCCCCCCGAGCGCTCGAACGAGTGCCCCGGGTCGGTGGTGTGCGAGGCGGCGGCCGTGCTCGGATCGTCGTACGTCCCCGCGCCTGCGGTGGCTCCGGTATGCCGCCTAGGGCCGAGCCCGGGGCTGGCGATGTTGTCGCAGCCGTGCTGCGCCTCGGTCCCGCACGAGTTGTCGTTGAACCCGTACCAGGTCACGTACACGTCCCGCCACTCGGCGCACCCGGGCCGGCCGTGGCAGCCGCACGCGACGGTGCCGCCCTCCACCGACGCGTCGGGCGCCGAGCCTGCCGTCGCGCTGCTGCACGCGAGGTGCGCGACCCCGGCGAGGAGCGCGATCACGAGCGGTCGGGTGCCGGTGGGCAGCATGGTCCGGTCGTACGATCGAGCGCGTCGCTTCACAAGCCCGTGGGGTCGACATTCACGCGCGACCGCGGCGCCGTGCGGGACGAGGACCACGACTCCGTGCGCGTCGTGGTCCTCGTCCCGGTGCGCCGGCAGGGAGAGCCGTATGGGGCTGCCATGAGGACGGTCGGGCTTCGCACCCCCTGCCAGCGGAGGTATGGGACGGCCATGAACCGATCCACCACCACGCGCGCCGCGCAAGCCACGCCCGGCGTCGCTCGCTGGATACCGCTCGCCGTCGCCCTCTCGCTCGTCGCGGCGGGCTGCAAGGAGAAGGAGGCCGCGCCGCCCGCGCCGGCCGTGCATCCGAGCGCTTCCTCGTCGCCGGTCACGTCGTCGAGCGCGCCCCCCGTCGCTTCGTCTCCGCCCGCGCCGCCGTCCGCGCCCGCCGGACCGGCGACCACTGGAGCGCTCGCCACCGAGTACCGCGGCACCATAGGCGACGGGCTGGCCGTGGTCGTGCGCCTCGCGCGCACGACCGGGCGCGTCACCGGGAGCTACTTCTACGAGAAGGCTGGCGCCGCCATCGAGGTCAAGGGCTCCCTCTCCGGGTCGCACCTCGCGCTCGACGAGGTCATCGGCAGCTTGAAGACGGGGTCGTTCGCCGCCGACCTCGCGGACGACGGCTCGTTGACGGGCGCCTGGACCGGCACCGGCAAGCAGCGCTCGCTCGACCTGCACCTCACTCCGATAGCGCTGCCGCCCGTACCGTCGACCGCGCTCGTCTTCCGGAGGGCTCGCCGTGATGTCCGGCAGGTCGCCGGCAAGAAGGCGAAGGACGAGGTGTGCAGGACCGAGGTCGAGTACGCCGAGGTCTTCGGTCTCCGCGCCGAGGCCGAGGCGAGGATCAACGCCCGGCTCGCCCCCGCGGCCGAGGTCCTCGCGCCAGCGGCGTGCGACCACGCCGTCGGGACGACGGCGGGCTACAAGGTCCTGCACAACAAGGACGGGATCCTGAGCGTCGACGTCTCCGGGAGCGTCGCCGACTCCCAGGCCGCCCACCCCGACGCCTGGGCGGGCCCGGTCACCGTCCTGCTCTCGACCGGCGAGGACGCCAGGCTCTTCGGGGACGTGCTCGCGAAGGAGGACGAGCCCGCCGTCCGCCGCGAGCTGACCGCGGCGGTCGATCGCCTGACGCGCGAGGCGGGCGCGGACGCCGACACGAAGAAGATGGTGATGGACTCGTTCGGCGACGCCCCCTCGTTCGAGATCGACAGGACGGGCCTGCGCCTCTGCGCGTCCACGCCTCACTTCGCAGCCAACCTCGGCGGCTGTCAGTACGTCGTCCCCGCCTCGAAGCTGCCGCGCTCGGGCCCGCGGGCGGCGGCGATCTGGGGCAAGTAGTGCCCGGCGCGGCCGGCGGTCGGACAGACTAGCCTCGAAGGGCCAGCGCTCGCTCGCCGCGGGTCAGCCAGCGCGCATGGCGCGCGCCGAACCGGCGAGCCTCCGGGCTGCTCCGCCGAGGGGCAGTCGCTCGGCTCCGCTGGGACGCTGGTTCCGGGCTTCGAGGCTGCGCGAACCGTGGTCGAGGTGGAAGGGGGGTAGTCAGATCCCGTCACGGGACAAGCGTGTACGAGCGCACCGGCTGCTGTATCGCGCAGGCGCTGCGCAGTCCGGTCCGTGAGGCGCCGCGCCTGGCGTTGATAGGCGATCGGGTGGGCCCGCATTTCGTGCCCTGGCATCGAGAATGCCTCTCGGAGAGACAATGAGCACCCTCGTCGTCTACTTCTCGCGCACGGGGACCACCCGGAAGGTGGCCGACACCATCGCACGCAGCCTCGGCGCCGACGTCGAGGCGATCCATGAGCGGAGGGGGCGGCTCGGTCTTCGAGGCTACCTGCGCAGCGCATTCGACGCGACCCTCAGTCGGTGGGTGCCGATCGCCGCCGTCGCCCGCGACCCGACCCGCTACGATCTCGTCATTGTGGGCACGCCCGTATGGGGCTGGAGCCTATCGGCTCCGGTGCGAGCGTTCCTGTCGAGCCATGCGCGGAGGCTCCCGAGGGTGGCGTTCTTCGCCACGGAGGGAGGCGGCGGCGACCAACGCGTCTTCGAACAGATGGCCCAGGTCGTGGCGGTCGATCCCGTGGCGACCCTGGCGCTGCGCCAGCGTGACGTCGAACGCGGCGTCGCCGCTCACGCCATCGCGTCGTTCGTGGCGTCGCTCCCGAAGAGCGCGGCCGCGTCGTCGCCCTCTGCGCATTCCGTCTCGTAGCGGTCGCGCAACCCTCGCGTCGAGCACCACGAGCGGCACGAGACTCGTCCGAAGCCGCCCCTGAGCGACACGCTACCGCGCCGGGGACGCTCGCTTCTTCCGCACCGGCACGCCGTCGCGAGCGCGCACGTACGCCTCCACGTCGACGTCGTCTCCTCGGGCCCAGGCGCGGAGGAACGGGACGACCTGCCCCCACGCGGCGCCCAGGCGAACGGCGAGGAAGTCGCGGTAGAGCGCCTCGAGTCGCCCTTCGAGCTCGCGCGTGAGGTTCATCCGCTCGTAGAACGCCTCGTGCGATTCGTCGCTCTCGCGCGCCTCCTGCCGCGCGACGTCCTCGCGCTTGCGTTTAACCATCCGGCGGGGGGCGTCGAGCCCGGGGGGAGGCGCGTCCTCCGCGCGTCCCAGAACGGTCGGGAGCTTCAGCCCCGAGATCGCGAGCTTGTCCGCCTTCAGCGTGAAGCTGGTCTCGGCGTTGCCGGCGACGAGGTGAAAGCCCGCCGACTCGGGGAGCTTGCCGCGTCGCAGCGACTCTTTCGCCTCTCGCCCGGCGGCGGGCAAGGGCCCCTTGATGCGCGTCCCTTCGACGCCTGCGGTCAGGACGATCTGCCGCTCGACCCAGAAGCCGAAGCTGCCGTGCTCGCGCGTGCGGAGCGTCCCCTCGAAGAGCTCCGACTCGAACCAGAGCCAGAGCAAGAACTCGCGGCCGACGAAGCGGCGCTTCTCGATACGATCGACGAGCTGCATCAGGCCACCTCCACTTCGGCAAGGTCGGTCGGCTCGAGCGCGTCCCATCCCGGGGCGACGTCAGGCTCGGGCTGAAGCCGCGTGGCGAGCGTGTAGGGCGCCTCGGGGACGAGCTTCAGCGCGAAGGTCTTCACGAACAGCCCCTCGAGCATCGCCGCCTGCTTCGGTGCGTGGCTGAAGAAGCGGACTATCCCCTCGTCGATCGACCAGGAGACGTCGGTCATCCGCGTGACCGGCGCGAGCTGACGTCGGAGCTTCTTCGACACGAGGTCCTTCAGCTCCGTCTTCTCCTTGCGCGAGAGGCGCTCGCGGCCGCGCTTCTGGAGGTACACGGCCTCGGCTTCGCGCAGCTTCGTGCGAAGGAGCGGCCCAGGGATCATCCACCGGTCGGTGCGGAAGCCGACGTTCAGGTAGCTATTGTAGAAGAGGTCCTCGAAGGAGAGCTCGGTCTCCATCGGCTCGCCCAGGCGGCACCACCCCGAGCGCTCGGTGACCTCATCGTCCGGCTCGAGCGGCTTCATCGCCCGGAGGCGAATCGACTTGAGGAACTTCTCCTGGAAGCTCGGCGGCAGCTGCCCGTCGACGAAGAAGCGGCAGTAGGTGAGGGAGCCTTTCAGCGCGGGCATGTGCGCTCGCTTCTAGCTCGGATGCGGTCCCCTCGCGTCCCCTCGTGTCGTCGCCTCTCCCTTCGAGGCCAGGCATCCGTCGAGGCAGCAGCCAGCAAATCGGCGCGATTCCCGGCACTTGGGACCCGCGCCGGGCCTTGCCTCTTGATCCGTTCGCTGCCGTTCGCCTTCCCCCCGACGGAGCCTCGCCGGCCGAGGAGCGAGCCATGCGCGCCGGCACAAGGCCGCATCCGGACCCGCCGCGCGACCCTCCGCCGCGGCGTGTTCCAAGAACGACGGACGAGCGCGAACGGTCGCCGCTGAAGTACAAGGTCCAGTGTGATCGCGAGGAGGCATGCGGGGGCCGTGTGGGTTGCGAGCCTCCTTGCGGTCGGGTGCCGCGGCCCACGGGACGCGCCCGACGCCGGTCGTGCGGCGGAGGGCGCGCCGTATGAGTCGCGCGCCCGCGAGGCCAGCGCACCCGCGGCGGTTGCAGCTCCGGACGGCGCCACCGACGCGCGCGACACGCGCGTGACGTCCTCGACGGACGCCTGGCTCTCGGGCCCCGACTGCTCCTGCGCCGGAGAGGGAGACGGGCTGGCCGAGGGGCAGCTGGTCCCCGTCATGACCGGGGCCCGCTTCCTCGCGGAGGAGCGGCTCGCTGAGGTGTCGGTCGTCCCGCTCAGGGAGGCGGATCTCCCCCTGCTGGTCGGAGCCGACGTGCGCCGGCAGGACCTCCTCCGCGCGATGACTCACGAGGCGACGAGCGATGCAGAGCGGCTCGAGGCCGAGTTGGCCACCGTCCATGACCCGCCCGGGACCGAACGGGCACGCTGGCTCGAGAGCGTCCGCAGGCGCGCGGACGGCGCGCGCAGGCGGGCCGCCGAGGCGAAGTCGGCCCGGCCATCGGCGCTTCGCCCCTACCTCGTGCGGGGGATGGCCCTCGGGAGCACGGGGGCCCCCACCGGCGCCTGGCTCTGCGACGGGCCGACGCTGGAGGTCTACTGGCATGGCATGGGGCATGGCCCGCGTCCCGCGTCACGGGCTCCGGTCGTCGCCTTCCTGCTGCACCCACCGGTGCGCGCCTGCGCCCAGGTGGGGATGACGGACTAGGCGACCGCGGTTCCCGTCGCCCACGGGTCGCTGGGCGCTTCCGCTCGCGGTAGTGCAGCGGGACCTCTCCGTGTACGGTCGTCGTCCGTGAAGCTCCTGCACCTCGTGCTCCTCCCCGTGTCGCTCCTCGCGTGCAAGGACGACGACACGCAGTCGAAGGTCGACCGGGCTGTCGCTTCGGCGATGGCCGCCGCGTCGGGGAGGTCGCCCCCGCGGGATGCCGGACCCGGTGGCGATCCGATGGTGGCGGGGGCGCGCGAGGGGTTCGAGAAGAGCTGGAGCTGCCCGGAGGATCGCGTCGTGACCAAGGTGCGCACCGACCTCGATCCCCTTCAGTTTCAGCCGTCGAAGGTGAAGGCGCCGCCTGACGAGGTGCGCAACGACCCGGCCCGTTACGCGAAGTGGAACGCGGACCAGGAGACGGAGCGCCAGACCCAGCGAGCGGCCTACGCGGACCACAAGCTTGTCCAGCTCGACGGGTGCGGCCACACCGAGATCCAGGACTGCCGGCCGCATCACGCCCACGGGGCGGTGTATCCGGGCTGGGCCGATTGCGAGGTGCTCAAGCTGCCGAAGTGAGGGGAAGCGCTCGGGCAACCCGCCCTGGCATCGGCGCCATTCTTCGAGACCGAGGAGCGGGAACAAACCCGCGGGGCCACCGATTGCGCAGGGTGCGGAGGAGGCGTACGACTTGGTCCCGAGCCGATGACGAATCGCGAGGTCGCGTGGGGCGCCGGTGCGCTGCTGGTCGGGATGGTCGTGGCGGGGCTCGTCTACTGGCGCCTCCGGAGCCCGGGCCTCCGCCCCGCAGCGCCCGACGCCGCGACCGCCGGCGCGGAGGTGACGCCGCTCGCGCCGCTCGAGCCCGAGCCGGCGCCGGACGAGCCCTCCGAGCCCGCACCGGATGGGCAGGCAGCGCCGCCGCGGCCCGTCGGCGCGCACGACGCGTCGGCCCGCGACGCGACCCGTGGGGTCGTCCACGCGTCCGGCCTCCTCATTCACCCCGTCAGCAACGAGCAGCTCTGCGTCGACGCGTCGTCTCACGGCAACGGCATCCAGCTCTACGCGTGCCACGGCCGGAAGAACCAGCGGTGGACGGTGGCCGAGGACCCGGGCGGCGTGATGCGGATCTCCGGAGCCGAGGGGGCCTGCCTCCATGTCGGCGAGGCGCGGGCGGAGGTCGCAGCGCCGCTCGAGCTCGGCGGGTGCGGAGCCGAGGCCGCGACCTTCCGCCACGGCGAAGACCGTCGTTTCCGGGACGTTCGGTCCGGCCAGTGCATCACGGCCCGCCGGGTCGAGGCGCACACGAAGCTCGTCCTCGAGGCCTGCGACGCGTCGAGCGCCGGGCAGGCCTGGTCGATCGCGCGGTGACCGCGCCGCGTCGAGGACGCGGCGTCCTAGCCCGGCTCAGGGGTGGGTGCTGACGCTCAGGTCCTTCGCGGCCTTCGCGGTCAGGAGGTCGACGAGCGACGCGCTCGCGCCGCCACCGCCTCCGCCGCTCAGCTGGATGTCGGGGGTCTGACGCTGGGCGCCGTACGCGGTCGCCCACGCCTTCTGGACCTCGACGTACGCGTCGATCCTTCGATTGAGCGCGTTGTCCGCGGCCAGCGCGAGCTTCTTCGCGTCGGAGTCGGCCTTCGCTTCCGTGATGGTCCGCTCGGCCGAGAGCTTCGCGGTCTCGAGATCGAGCGCGGCGACCTCCTTGTTCTTCTGGGCCTGGAGGGTCGCGACCTCCTTCTCCTTCTGCGCGATGGTGAGCGCCTTGGCCTTCTCGACCTCCTGCTCCCACTTCGCCTTCGACGCGTTGGCCTCCCCCTGCTTCTCGGAGGTGATCGACTCCTGCTCCGCCTTCTTGGCGTTCACCATCGACTGCTGGACGGCCATGATCGCCTGCTGCTGCTGCTTGATCTGCTCCTCGACCTGAGGGTCGTAGTCGATGCCGTTGATCGTGATGTTGCTCGCGTCCATCCCGTAGCGCTGGATCGGGCTCTCCTCTTCGCGCTCGATGCCGTTCGGGAAGCGAGCGTTCGGCTTGGGCTGGACGAAGTCGACCGTCTTCTTCTGACCGGTCAGCGGGTCGGTCGTCTCGACGGGCTTGTGCTCCGTCCGGTACACGCCGTTCACGACCTGGTCGGTGATGTACGTGATGAGGTCGTTGCGGCGCTCGGCGTACGACTCGCGGCTGCTCATGAGCGGCCCCGTCATGAACACCGACTTGTTGACGACCTGGCGGACCAGCTCGTGGTCGATCGCCGCCATCGACCCGTACGTCGAGTGCAGGAGGATCATCTTCCGCTCGTCGCTCGGCAGGCTGTACCGGAGCGACCCGGACACGTTGCCGTGCCCACCGTCGTTGAAGCGGACCTTGATGGAGTCGTCCTCCTTGCGCCCCTCGTCCACCCGGGCGGAGAACCAGTACTGCGCCGACTTCTTGTACCGGGTCACCCGGCCGAAGTTCTGCAGGTGGACTCCGGGCGTGTTCCAGACCTGCAGGTGCCCGTCGAGGAAGTTCTGCTTCACGACGATCTCGTCGGCTGCCACCGTCGTGGCCATGTTGCTGATCAAGATCGCCGCGAAGGCGATCACGACGATGCCCCCCACGAGCTTGAGCACGAGGGACGTGAGCCCCTGATTGACGCTACTCATTGTGCCTTCCTCCTCGACGGCTTCCCGTCCTCGTCATCACCCTCATCCGGAGTCGCGACCTCGTCGTACATGTGTTCGTAGAGCCTCTCGGTTTCCTTGTTGATGCGGGCGGCTTCGGCCTCGAGGCGCGCCTGCTCGAGCCGCTCCTTCGCCTCGGCGAGCGGGTCGCGCTTCCTGGGGACGATCGCGTTCACCAGGCGGTACAGCGGGATGCCGATGAGGAAGACGGACCCGGTGGCCCCGAGCAGTATGAGGAGGTCCTCGAGCAGCATGCCTCGCCAAGCGTATCGGACCGCGCGCCCAGGGCGAATTTCTCGGCAGAGAGCGCGGGGCTCGCCGGGGCGCGGCGCGGCCTGTTTGCGGGAGATTCCGAGCGCCCAGGGCCGGAGTCTCGTACAGTCCGTCGATGAACAGCATCGAGACCTGCGGGACTTGCGGCGGAGATCGCCGCATCGCCAACTCCTTCGGAAACACGACGACCTGCCCGAGCTGCCACGGTTCGGGGCGGCGCGCCGAGGACACCGGCTTCCGCGACGTGACCAAGACGAAGCCCTCGCACCACACGCAGTCGAACCGGGCGCCGGTCGTCGAGAAGCAGACCTGGCCGTCGACCTTCGAGGGGGCGCGCCTCGCGACCGAGGTGAAGGAGTGCGCCAGCGCCTCCGCGGAGACCAAGGCCCGCATCACGCGGGAGATCATCGACCACGAGACGAGCCACGGGAGCTGCACCCAGACCTTCATCAAGAAGGTTCGCCGGCAGATCCGCCCGACGTCCGCCTGAGGCCCCCGCCGGGCGAGGCGCCGCCACGTCGAGATCCGCTCGGCAGGCGGCGCCGCCGCGCGTATCGTCTAGACTGGACGTGCGTGGCCGGTAGCCGCCCGACACCGGCGACGCTTCGGCCCCGCGGACGAGATCCCCAGAACCTGCCCCCGAGGAGCCTCCCCATGCGCCACGCAACCCGCACGCTCTCCCTCCTCGCGCCCATCGGCGCCGTCGTCCTCACGCTCGCCTCCTCGAGCGGGGCGGTGACGGGGAGCAGCATCGCGGACCTCGCCAAGGCGAACCTCGGGAAGCTGGCCTGCTCGACCAACAGCAAGGGGGGACACGCCTTCGAGTCGAGCTGCACCGGCTACCCGGGCGGCCTCCCCGAGTACTGGTGCGCCGACTTCGCCCACTGGGTCTGGGCCGAAGCGGGGGTCAACACCGCGGGCGTCGACCCGGCGGCAGCCAGCTTTCTCTACGACTATGCGGGGGGCCACCAGGTGAAGTCCACGCCCGAGGTGGGCGACGCCGCCGTCTTCGCGAGCTGCGCGTGGGGACACGGGTCATGCACAGGGTGGGATGCGATCGAGCACGTGGCGATCGTCATCTCCGTGACTACGCAGGGGGGGAAGAACTACATCGAGACGGTGAGCGGCGACTGGGGGGGCTACGGCTCGACCGAACCCGTCTGGGCCAGCCACTCCAAGGTCGTGCTCAACGGTCCGGCGTACCTCGGCGAGATCGGCGCCTACTCGAGCACCATGGGGATGTGGATCGCGGGGTTCGTCGCGCCCGTCGGCCTGACCGAGACGCCTCCGCCCCCACCGCCCACGCCGCACGGCTACCTCGACGGGGCGACCTGCACGACGGTCGACGGGTGGACGCAGTACGCGCCGACCGCCACGACCGCGATCAAGGCGACCGTCTCGTTCAACGGCGCAGCCGGGGCCTCCGGGGCGACGGCGTTCACCCTGACCGCGAACCAGACAGGGCCGGCCGCGTGCAACGCGAGCGGCTACTGCGTCGACCACGGCTTCTCGATGGTCACGCCGCGGGGCATCATGGATGGAGCCGCGCACAAGGTCTACGCCTACGGCGTCAACCCGGTCGCCGGCCAGCCGAGCGCTTCGCTCACCGACTCGCCCAGGACGCTCACGTGCTCTGCCCCCGCGATCCCTGCGGGGGACGTGAAGCGACACGTGACCAGCCCGACGATCCTCGGCGACTGGAAGTTCGATACCTTCACCGACGAGGCCCCCTACACCACGGCCGAGCTCGCCGCCGTCCCCACCGGCGTCGACCTCGGGAGCGCCCCGAGCCTCGTGAGGGTGACGGGCCAGCCGGCCATCTACGTCGTCGACGGCGCGTTCAAGCGGCACGTCGTCAACGGCGCCTCCTTTGGCGCCTGGCGCATGACCGCGGCCGAGGTGAAGGCGATCTCGCAGACCACGCTCGACTCGTACGAGGCCGGCCCGGACTGGCCCGCCGCGCCGCTGCTCGCGAAGGACCCGACCGCCCCTGCCGTCTACCTGCTCGACGTGCCGCTGCCGACCACGACCGACGCCGGGGCCCACGCCGACGCCAGCACCCACGCAGACAGCGGATCGGCGACGGACGGCGGCCCCATCCTCGCCCCCGACGGCGCGCTCCTCCTCGACGCGGGGACGGGGCCCGTCCCCCTCGGAGACGGCGGGCCCCCCCTCCTCCTCGACGGCGGCTCGGACGCATCCGGCGCGATGACCCTGTTCCCCGACGCGGCCGTCACCTCGAAGCCCGGGGCGGCCCCCCCGCACGCGACCGACGGTGGGGCGTCGGCCTCACCGGACGCATCCGGCGGGGCAGGGCCGGTCGCGTCCTCGGGCGGCTGCTCGGTGGCGCACGGCGCCGGGGCGGAGAGCGCGTGGCTGGTGGTCCTGGGCGGCATGCTGGCGCTCACGCGACGCTCGCGGCGCCGGGCGGCGTGACGGGTCCCGGCCCGGCAGACGGTGCGGCGCCGCCGCAGGAGGAGGGGCGCCGGCGTCAGCGCGAGGGGCGGTGGTTCGCGAAGTTGCCGCCGTTGTTCGGCGGGAGCCAGGCGTTCGGGTTGGTGACGTCGTAGGGGGCGACGCCGGCCGCCGCCATGGCGCGCTGCTGAGCCGCGATCGAGCCCCGCGGACGACCGGGGATCGGCCGCTGGTCCTGCCACCACGAGGGGTGATCGACCGAGCTCGGCGGAGGCTCCCCTCGCCTGCGGCCCGGCGACGTCGTCGAGTCACGCTCGGGGACCGGGGCTTCGAGGGCCTCCGCACGTTGCTGCCTCTCCGCCGCGGCCTGCGCGGCGAGGTCGGCGGCGCGCGTCGCCTCCGCACGGGCGAGCTCGGCGTCCCACTCATCGAGCACCCCTCGGGCGGACCGAGACGTCGGAGTGCGGTCCGGGACGGTCACGAAGGGCCGCTCGGTGACGGCCGGAACCGCGGACGGTGCGAGGGCGATCTCCTCGCTCCGCGGAGCGGGGGCCTCCACCGGCCTGCTCCGTGCGCGAGCCAGCGCACCGCCGACCCCGAGGAGCGCGACGACGACGGCGGCCCCCGAGGCGAGCTTCAGCCGCTGCGCGCGCCGCTGCCTCGCGGCGGCCTCGCCCAGGCAGCGGATGCACTCCCCCTCAGGGTTGAGCGCGAACCCGTGTTCGGCGCACGTCTCGACCTCCCGGAACCCGAATCCCATGCCGCAGCTCCTCGCAGACGCTCAGCAGCGTCCGTGCCAGGGGCCCGACACGCCCGGATCGGCCCGTTGCGAAGCGATCCGGGCCCGACCGCGGGGCAGAGAGCCCCGGTCCACGGAGACGATCGTCCCGTTCTGCCGCGAGCCTGGGGAGAAGCGTGGCGCCTCGCCGCGACGCGTCAGCCCCCGCCGCCCCCGTCGACGACAACCCTGACCGAGCAGTAGCCGGCCGACGTCGCACGTCGGTACCCCCTGGCCGCAGCCGAGGCCCGAAGGGGCCCCAGCACGGTCACGGCGAGCGCGGCAGCGCGTAGCGGACGCAGAGGCATGTCGGTCGACCGTACCACGCTGCGGTCATCGAGCTCCGCGGGGACGCCCGTCGCGACCGGGCGCGACCTCAGGACCCCGACCCCGTCCCCGCCTCGGTCGGCGCGCTCCCCGCCTCGGTCGGATTGCTCCCCGCCTCGGTCGGCGTGCTCCCTGCCTCGGTCGGAGTGCTCCCCGCTTCGGTCGGATTGCTCCCCGCCTCGGTCGGCGCGCTGGCCTCCGACGTCGGCCCCGCGTCGCCCGGGAGATCGCTCGAGGGGACGCCGACGGGGTCGGTGATGACCGTGCCGCCGGACGGCGCCGAGCACGAGCAGCTGGCGAAGGTCGTCCCGTCGCAGAGCGCATAGTAGTCGGTGGCGCAGGAGAGCCCCGCTCCGTCGCACGCCGTGGCGTCGACGACGATGTAGCCGGTGGCGCTCGAGCACGTGCCGAAGGGGGTCGTGATGCTCGCGCCGCCGGTCCCCGCGGGGGAGGCGCTCGAGGAGCAGGCGCCCGAGCCGACCGCGACGGCGAGGATGAAGGATGCTGCCGGGATGAGGAGAAGCGAGGTGGTGAGTTTCATGCGCTTCAAGCTAGCGACGCGCGACCGCGGCGCGAGACGAAACGCGCAGCTCGAACCTCACCTGGTCCTGGACGGTCCCGGGTCCAGAACGCGGGGGGGGACCCGATCGTGACCGGGCGACGGGCGGCACGCGGCGCCGCGTCGGACGACGCCTCTACTTCGCGAACCACCCGGGCGGCGGCTCGCGCGCGAGCAGGTAGGTCCGCCCGTGGAAAAGAACCTCCCCCGGCCCGACCTCGAAGCCGCAGTAGCGCCCCTTCGGCCCCCAGCAGCGCTCCGGTGAGCCCGGCGGGGCACGGCTTCGGTCCTGGTCATGCAGCGCGCGCTCGGCCTCGAACGCCGCCGGGGGCTGCGGGGAGGTCGGCGCTGGCGGTGAGTCCGCAGGGAGCGGCGCTCCGGCGGCGTCGAGGCCGCGATCGGGCCTTGCGGGATGGGTCGGCTCCGGACGGCCACGCGGCGACGAGACGGGGTGGACGGGCTCGAGCGGCACGCTCCCCGAGCACTCCCCCACGGTCCGGTAAGGGCCAGGTGCGCAGGTGCTGCTGCCGATCTCACGCGACCCGTCGCACATGCAGTAGGGGACGATGTCGGGCGTGCAGGGGACGGGTTGCGCTACGCAGTGCCAGGGCTGGTCGCAGCCCGGCGGGCCGGCGCACGCGCCCCCTGCCGGGCAGTCCGTCGCCCGTGTACAGGCGCGCGACGGAGCGAGGCGGTCGCAGCCGATTCCGGCGATGACCAGGAGCAGCACGAGGGCCGGCACGGCGCCTCGCTCACCATTGCAGGACCGAAGTGGACGCAGCCCGCGGAGCGCCACGCCCGCAGTGCGCACCCAGTGAACGGCCACGCCGCGCGCCGGGTCGGCACGCTGCGACGTGACCTGCTCGACCCGGTCATGGTGCTCGGAGAGAAGCATCTGCTCCACCTCGCTCGACAGCGCGGAGCCTACTACGCCGAGGACCGACCGCATATCGCGCTGGAGGGCGACTCGCCCGTCGGGAGAGCCCTCGAGCCGGCCGTGAACGGAACGGTGATCGCGAGCGGGCCCTGGTT
>Ga0316217_10001384_pt1 | contig 31660 bp, 27 predicted proteins | sample 1anoAmetaG_FD_203633 | JGI IMG/M metagenome (GOLD analysis project Ga0316217, IMG submission 203633) | Freshwater microbial communities from Trout Bog Lake, Wisconsin, USA - 1anoA | ecosystem: Environmental > Aquatic > Freshwater > Lake > Hypolimnion/Profundal zone | place: USA: Wisconsin... | reverse complement strand
ATATTTTTGGCAACCCATCATAAATAATTGATTATCAGCAATAAAAAATTTTTGAGAAAAATCTCCAACCTTAATAAAACTTAGAAAACCGAAACCCCCGCAAGACTTTGGGTGTTTTTTAAGGCAATTTCATGATGGGATTTACTGCCAGTTGTAACAATTACAAGATACTTTTTATACTTGCACCCGAAAAATGCAGGATTTGCTGTTTCGCTGGTGCACCACCCACCATGCGCCTCCAGGCAGCAGGCGTTCGCTTTTAAATAACCATTTCGAAAGAAAATAATATGGATTTTCCGCACATTTGAGTGGAGGATTGCTTTAAAAATTAAAACCCAAAAGGATGAAAAAAACACTTCTACTAACCCTGCTTACTGTTCTTTTAGCCGGTGTTGCTTTTGCACAAAAGGATACGACTACTGTTAAACCGGTTAAACACAAAGCGCTCGACTGGCTGACAGGGCAGGGATATTATAACCGTGATTCAACCTGGAAGATAGGCGGCTTTTTAGGACTTACTGTAAGCCAGACGGCATTATACCAGTGGTCTCCGGGAGGAACCAATAGCTTTTCACTTTTGGGAGTTGCCAGTGCTTATGCCAACTATAAAAAGAAAAACCTTGAGTGGTGCACTAACCTGGATATGAAATACGGATTGGCAGCAAACGGTTTGCTCCTGGAAGGCCAGGCAGAAAAAAATCTGCAAAAAAATATAGACGTACTACAATTAAGTACAAACGTTGGCTACCAGATAAAAAAGGAGCTGTACGTATCGCTTAAGGCCTCTTTCCTCAGCCAGTTTACGCGTAGCTATGACTATTCACAAACAGATTTTTCCCTTGGCAGAGACCGAAAATATACGGTTTCCAAATTCGGCTCACCGCTTATAGCTACTATTGGTGCTGGTTTGACATATAAACCTAAAGATTGGTTCACCCTGTTTTTCTCACCGGTTGAAGGTAAGATAACTTATGTATCAGGCCCCCTTGGTAAGGATACAACTGGTATGGCATTGGGCGTAGCTGCTGGACAAACCGGAGAGTACCTTAATAGCAGTTATTATAACAATATCGACCCAACACGCTTTGGCTTACAAGCTGGTACGAATGTAATGGCCCAGCTTGGAGCAGAATTGGATATCCTGTTTCAAAAAGACATTGTGAAAAATATAAACTGGAAATCACACCTCAACGTTTTCGAATCCTATACTAATAATAACTACAATACTTTAATGCCTTATTTTAATTCGCAAGACACTTTAATGAGCACAGTAACTATTTCAAAGAAAACGCAATATATACCCACCGTAAACTGGGACAACGACATCGTATTTAAAATCAACAAAATTTTAAGCGCCACGCTTTCTACGCGCTTTGTGTATCAGTACAATGCCCAAACCCCGGTTGAGCATAATGGCTTTACCGAAGTAGACAAAGCGGGCAACCCGATACTTACCTATAATAAGCTGCAGATATTTGAGCAGTTTGGTATTGGATTGGCAATGAAGTTTTAATTGAAACACATATTAAAAGCAAAGCCACTAGCGAGCATAGCGCTTAGTGGCTTTGTGCTTTTTACAGGCACCCATAACATCTCCTAAAATTCATAATAGTTGTGAACTAATGTATCCATTCACCCGTCCTTAGCCGTTTATTCACTAACCTGCAGGGAAAGATGATTTCGGCTTAACAAATTTTTGATTTTAACAATTGGCATCGCGATTATTTTTGTTGCCCAATAAAAAACACTTATGGATATAATATCAAGTAATACCACCGTCGACATTGCGTCGCTGAACGAAAGAATAAACCGTGAAAGCGCATTTGTAGATGTGCTGAATATGGAACTTGGCAAAGCCATTGTAGGGCAAAAGTACATGGTTGAAAGACTGATGCTGGCCCTGCTCAGCAATGGGCATATTTTGCTGGAAGGTGTTCCCGGGCTGGCAAAAACGCTGGCTATAAAATCACTTTCCCAGGCCATACATGCCAAGTTTTCACGTATTCAGTTTACGCCTGACCTGTTGCCTGCCGACTTAACCGGTACCATGATTTACAACCAACGGGAAAACAATTTTGTGGTAAAGAAAGGACCTATTTTCGCCAACCTGGTTTTAGCAGATGAAATCAACCGGGCTCCGGCAAAAGTTCAGGCCGCTTTACTTGAGGCTATGCAGGAAAAACAGGTTACCATTGGTGATGATACCTTTAAACTGGAAGAACCTTTCCTGGTACTGGCTACGCAAAACCCGATTGAGCAGGAAGGAACCTACCCACTGCCCGAAGCACAGGTAGACCGCTTTATGCTTAAGGTAGTAGTTACTTATCCTAAAAAGGAAGAAGAGAGATTGATTATACGCCAAAACCTTGAATATGCTAACCGGCCCATCAACCAGGTGGTAAAACAGGAAGATATTCTGAACGCCCGTAAAACTGTTCGCGACGTTTACATGGACGAAAAAATTGAGCGCTATATCCTTGATATCGTATTCGCCACCCGTAATCCGGGCGAATACAAGCTTGATAAGATTAAACCTTTTATTAATTACGGCGCTTCGCCGCGTGCAAGTATCAATTTGGCACTGGCTTCAAAAGCGTACGCATTTATTAAACGCAGGGGTTATGTAATACCTGAAGATATACGTGCTATTTGCTTTGATGTAATGCGCCACCGTATCGGTTTGACATACGAGGCCGAAGCCGAGAACATTACTTCGGAAGAAATTATCAGTGAAATTCTAAACGCGGTAGAGGTGCCATAGTTTTATTGTAATCCTGAAATGGTTTAACCCTTTCTGGGTTTGCCCATGTTTATTATGACAACCAAAGAGGAAAAGCGGAAAAAGCTTAGAAGAATAGCTATCAAAACCCGGAAACTATCGAACCAGATATTTTCGGGCAGCTACCACTCTGCCTTTAAGGGAAGGGGTATTTCGTTCAGCGAGGTGCGCGAATACCAGTACGGCGACGATATACGGGCCATTGACTGGAATGTGACCGCCCGGCATGACAAGCCTTTTGTAAAGGTGTATGAAGAGGAGCGCGAGCAAACTATGGTGCTTATTATTGATGTAAGCCAGTCGTCATTTTTCGGAACACAAAACGAATTTAAGAATCACATTATTGCCGAAATAAGCGGGGTGCTTGCATTTTCGGCTATCACCAATAATGATAAAGTAGGGGTTATTTTTTTCAGCGATAAGATTGAAAAGTTTATTCCACCCAAAAAAGGGAAGACGCACATTCTGCGCATTATTTCCGAGATATACGATTTCCATCCTAAAAATACCGGTACGAATATTGGCGAAGTGCTGAAATACTTCAACAATGTGGTAAAGAAGAAGAGTATTGCGTTTTTGATATCCGACTTTATGAACAGCGGATTTAGCGATGCGCTTAAAATTGCCGGTAAGAAGCACGATTTGATTGGGCTGCATATATACGATGAGCGGGAAGCTCAGCTACCCGATATGGGACTTACCCGCGTAATTGATACTGAAAGCGGGCAGGAAATTTGGGTGGATACTTCGAACAAACAGTTGCGCGATAACTATGCCAGGCTGTTTACTGAAAACCAGGCCCAGTTAAAATCGTTGTTTGGTAAAAGCGGAAGCGACCTGGTATCGCTCAGGACGGACGAATCTTACATTATTGCATTGATGAATATGTTTAAGCGCAGGGAATCTAAAAGATAAGCGGCAGAAAGAACATGAAGGGTAGAAAACATAACCATATAATTAGCAAGCAGCACCATATTTACCTTGGTGCGATGTTATTGCTGTTGATGATTGCAGGAACATTCAACCTTAGCGCTCAAACTGCTATTACCGCAACCCTTACGGCCGACTCTACGCATATCTTAATAGGTGATCACCTGAATGTAAGACTGGCTTTAAAACACCCGAAGAGCACGAGACTAAATATGCCGGTGGTAAAGGACAGCATTGGTAATATGGAGTTTATTTCGGCTTCAAAAATTGATACGTTTGTTGAGGCTACCGACGAGATATACTCTCAAACATATACCGTTTCGGCTTTTGATTCAGGGCAGTTTCATGCAGGCCCAATCATTATCCCGATTAAAAAGGCTACTGGTGAAACTGACACCCTGCTTTCAAACATGGTTATTGTAGATGTAGCCACGCTACCGGTTGATACGCTTCGTCCGTTTAAACCCATTAAAGCGCCCCTGGCTATGCCTTATTCGTGGAGAGAGTTTATACCGTACATCATTGGTGGTATCCTGTTAATCATCTTAATAGGGGTAGGTATTTGGCTATGGCGAAAATACAGGAAAGAAAAACCAGCCGTTGCTGCACGACCGGTACCGAAAGACCCCGCTCATATTTGGGCCCGCAAAGAATTAAAGAAGCTGGAAGACGAAAAGCAATGGCAAAAAGGCGAGATAAAGGGCTACTACAGCCGCTTGACAGAAATATTGCGTCTTTACCTGGAATACCGGTTTAGTTGGTTAGCGCTTGAATCTACCACCGAGGAAATTGAGGATGCTATTGACAACTATATAACCAAGGATAAAGCCAGGGATAATTTATTGCAGTTATTGAGAACCGCCGACCTGGTAAAATTTGCCAAGCAGGTACCTGCCCCCGATGCAAATATTAAGGCCATGGAAAGCGCTTATAAATTTATTGATTTAACCGAACCGAAAGAAGAAGAGCAAAAGAAGAGTTAGATAAAGGTATGTTTAAGAATTTATCACATGTTACGTTTGTTTATAAATGGGTGCTTTGGCTCATACCCGTAGTATTTGCCTGTGGTGGACTGTGGTGGTATTTTCTGTCTAAAAAAGCTTATCCATCTCTTAAGCTTTCGTCAACCAAAGCTTTTACAGGATATGCCGTGCCGGTAAAAGCAAAAGTTAAGCAACTATTGCCACTGTTGCGCATAGCCTCACTTACATTTTTGTTGCTGGCCATTGCGCGTCCTCAAACATCCTCGGATGAAGAACGGGTTACGACCGAGGGTATCGACATTGTACTGGCTATTGACGTTTCGGGCTCTATGCTCTCAGAGGACTTTAAACCGAACCGGATAGGCGCAGCTAAAAAAGAAGCCATTGATTTTGTGGATGGCCGACCACACGACCGGATAGGGATGGTGATATTTTCGGGCGAAAGCTTTACGCAGTGCCCGGTAACGATTGACCATGCTGTTTTAAAAGATCAGATATCGAAAATTCAGAATGGTTTAATGGAGGATGGCACCGCCATTGGTATGGGACTGGCTACCTGCGTAGAGCGTTTAAAAGAGGGACATGCCAAAAGCAAGGTGGTAATTTTGATGACCGATGGTGTAAATAACCGGGGTTCCATTTCGCCTGAAACTGCTGCCGACATTGCGATGCAGTTTGGCGTAAGAGTATACACTGTGGGCATTGGCACTAATGGCAAGGCGCGGACACCGGTGGCCATGTCGCCCGATGGTAAATTGATTTTCGATTACGTGCAGGTTGAAATTGATGAAGCCCTGTTGCGCGATATCGCCAAAAAAACCGGTGGCCAGTATTTCCGCGCTACTGATAACAACAAGCTGCGCGACATCTATGCGCAAATTGATAAACTGGAGAAAACGAAAATTGAAGTATCGGCTTACCAGCGCAAAACCGAAAAGTTTTATGCGTTTGCACTGGTGGCCGCTATATTTTTATTGATTGAAATTTTACTAAGGTACCTTGTGGTTCGCGCAATACCTTAAAAAGCAACTTGCCACAAAGGCGCTAAGAACACTAAGTAATTTTATGCTTTGTGTCTTCATGGCAAATGAATTGGAATAATAGAGTAGAAGAAAATATGTCGAGTTCAACTATAAAACATTACCTGTGGTTACTGGTGCTTTTAGTGCCGGTGCTGGTGGTATTTATACTGATGCGTGAAGAGGCCTTCAGGTTCGCGCATAAGGAGTTTCTATGGATGTTATGTGCCATGGCACCGGCTTTGATTTTATTTACGGCATTTCATGTTTGGCGCGAAACCAACCTGCACCGGTTTGCCAAACCGGGTTTGCTGGACCAGTTGATTCCCGAATCTTCTTTCAATAAACTATTGTTTAAGTTCATTTTACTGGGACTTGCTTTTGAATTTATTGTTATTGGCTTTGCCGGTCCGCAAATTGGCACCAAGCAGGAAAAAGTAAAACGTCAGGGTATTGATGTTATGGTTGCGCTTGATGTATCGAACTCAATGATGAGTGAAGACGTAAAGCCCAGTCGTTTGGGCCGCGCCAAAAACTTTATTTCGAATTTTATTGACTCCTTGCAAAACGACCGGTTGGGCATGATAGCTTTTGCCGGCAGGGCTTATCTGCAAATGCCTTTAACGGTAGATTATGGCGCAGCCAAAATGTATTTAAAAACCATGGCACCCGGTATGGTACCCACCCAGGGAACCAACATTGCCGAGGCTATTGATTTGGCGAATAAGGGTTTTGTGCAGGAGGAGAAAACACATAAAGCGCTGGTCATTATTTCGGATGGAGAGGATAATGAAGGAGGTGTAGATGAGGCCGTTGCCGAGGCGGTAAAGTCGGGGGTAAAAATTTTTACCATAGGTGTGGGTTCCGAAAACGGAGCGCCAATTCCATCGGGCACCGATTTTAAGCGGGATGAAGAAGGGAAAATAGTGTTGTCGAAGCTGAACCAGGATATGATGCGCGATATAGCTGCTAAAGGCGGTGGCAAGTTCTTCCTGCTTGGGTCGGGTAAAGATGAAATCACTTCTATTTTTAAAGAATTAGGACGTATTAACACGAAAGATTACGAAGAGTTAACTTTTACCGATTTTGACGAACAATACCAGTGGTGTTTAATCATTGCGGCCGTTTTATTGTTTATAGAATGGATAATAAGCGAACGAAAAATAACATGGAAACTTTTTTAAATACAGGTTCAAGCAAAGGGGGCAGCGAAAATACTGCGCAAAGAATCGCACAGTTTTTTGCCGGCAGTGTTTTGCGTAAACCGGTTGTTATTTTAGCCGGGTTGTGCCTTTTTGTTTTATCTGCTTCAGCACAATTCAATTTATCTACCCAGAAAGAAAAAACCGATACGCGCATTGGCAATAAACAGTTCGAAAAGGAAAACTATACGGATGCCGAAGCCAGCTATAAAAAGGCGCTCGACAAAAAGAACAACATGCCTGAGGCTACTTTTAATTTAGGCGATGCTGTTTACAAGCAAAAAAGATACGACGAGGCAGCCAAGCAGTTCCAGCTTTCAGCCCAAACTAACCCTGACCCTAAGGTAAAAGCCGAGGCCTTCCATAATTTAGGCAACACGTACCTGGAGCAAAGAAAATGGGAAGACGCGGTTAAATCGTACAAAGAATCGCTGAAAATAAATGCCAACGATAAAGACACCAAGTACAACCTGGCATACGCCAACTCTATGCTGATTGAACAGAAGAAACAACAGCAACAGAAAAAGGACGACAAAAAAGATAAAGACAAGGACAAAAAAGACGACAAGAAGGACCAACAGCAGAACCAAAAGCCCGACTCGAAGCCTGATGATAAACCGGGCGACCAGGACAAAAACCAGCAGGGTAAAAACGATCAGAAAAAAGGTGGTGGGCAAATGACCAAAGAGCAGGCTGAGAAGCTTTTACAGGCTATGAAAGACGAAGAGCAAAAAACCAACCAGAAGGTGCAGCAAAAGCAAATGAAGGCCGTAAATGTAAAAATTCAAAAAGACTGGTAGTTTTGCCCCCCTTTTAGCGGTGGTTTTTGCTAAAAATATTTAAGTACGCATCAAACAGGTTGACTAAACGTAGTTGAAAGTTGAATTTTGTATCACCATGAACAATAGCATACAATTAAAAAAATTACTTGTAAGCGCTAAAACAGTTTTTGCGCTGTGCATTGTGTTTTTTGCCTTGTTGTGCAATAATGTGCAGGGGCAAACAAAATTTTCTATTAGCGCACCCGCTTCGGTGGCTGTAAATCAAAACTTTCAGTTCAACATTACGCTCGAAAATGGCAATGGCAATCCCCGGCCGCCGGCCTTAAATGATTTCCAGGTATTAAGCGGGCCCAATTCATCTACCAGCATGCAATGGGTAAATGGTACAGTTACGCAGTCTGTTACCTGGTCATATATTCTAAAGCCAAAACAGGAAGGCACCTTTAAAATAGGTAAAGCCAGTGTACAGGTTAGCGGGGTTAATATGGAATCGAACGAATTGACCATTACGGTAACCAAAGCTGTTGCTCAACCCCAGCAAACCCAACGCCAGCGCGATCCGTTCGATCCTTTTAGCGACCCTTTCTTTCAGCAGCAACAACAACAGGAAGAACCTGAAGCTTCGCAAGGAGATGTGGCCAGACAATTAAAAGACGATGTGTTTTTGAAACTGGTGCTAAGCCGCAGCTCAGTGTATGAAGGCGAAATGATTACTGCCTCGTACAAGTTATATATTAAACCGGGTATAGGCATAAATATTACCAAAATGGATAAGGCACCGGCCTTTGAGGGTTTTTGGAGCCAGGAAGTGGAAATGGACCCCAAAAGAAGACCGGTTACGGAAACTTATAATGGCAAGCAATACCAGGTGGTTGATTTGTTTAAATACAACCTGTATCCACAACGCAGTGGCAGTTTAAAATTACCTACTGCTGAAGTAGGTGTAGCCGCCCAGGTGCAGGTTCGCTCGCGCTCACGAAATATTTTCGACGACTTTTTTAATGGCGGACGTGTGCAGCAGGTGCCTATGGATTTGAAATCAGACGCCGGAGCGGTGTCGGTAAAAGGCTTGCCTGAGAATGGAAAACCGGCTGATTTTTCGGGTGCTGTAGGTAAATTTAGTTTCGAAACATCCATATCAGCTAAAGAAGGGAAAACCGATGACCCTATTACTTATACGGTTAAAGTATCGGGTACCGGTAACTTAAAACTGATAGATGCCCCTACGCTTAAATTGCCCTCTGCTTTTGAAGTATATGACCCCAAAACCAAAGAAAATATCAGCAACGGTGCCTCAGGCCTAACCGGTAGCAAACAATACGATTACCTCATTATTCCGCGTCAGCCCGGCGAGTATAAACTGGACAGCCGCAGCTTTTCGTATTTCGACCCTACGGCCGCAAAATATGTAACCATCAATTCGCCCGAGTATAACCTTAAAATTACCGGCGCTCCTTCAAAAAACATGAATACCGGTGGGCAGGCTTATGCGAGTAAGCAAGAGGTTAATGTGCTTGGCCAGGACATTCGCTATATAAAAACCAGCACGCCGGAATTTAAAAAGGATGAAAAGCCGTTTTTTGGCTCTGTGGGTTTTGTGGGCATTTATTCTACGCCGGTGCTGCTTTTCCTGGGTTTAGTTGCGCTGAGAAGAAGAAATGAAACACTGGCCGCTGATGTGGTAGGAACCAAACGCAGAAGAGCACTGAAGCTGGCTAAGAAACGTTTAAGCATGGCCGATAAGCATTTAAAAGCCAACGACAAGAAGGCTTTTTATGATGAGGTATCGCGCGCTACCTGGGGTTATTTGGGCGATAAGCTGAATATTGACATGGCCGAACTTTCAAAAGATAACGTGGAGGAGAAACTGCAGGCCCGTGCAGTTAAACCTGAAACGATTGCAAAGTTGAAGGACCTGATACACACCTGCGAGTTTGCCCTGTATGCACCGGTAACCGACGAGCATAGCGAAATGCAGAAAAACTATGACGGCGCCATGAATTTGATAGCCGATTTGGAAGATGAAGTAAAAGCGTAATTGAAGAAACAAGATTTTAGATGTTAGAGAGCAGCATACATATTATTGGAAGCAAAAAGTTTGAACGCAAAGCTCTGCGAAGCAATCTTGTATTAAGCGTTGCGCGCATGTTGGTGCTAGTGCCGTTTCTTTGTCTGTCTACACTGGGCTTCAGTCAATCTGCTCCTGAATTGTATAAAACTGCAGCACAACTTTACAAAGCAAATCAATTTGATTCGGCTGCTGCTGATTATGAAAAAATATTAAGGCAGGGCTATAAAACAGCCGAGGTATATTACAATCTGGGCAACTGCTATTTTAAAACTAACACCCTTAATAAGGCCATTGTAAATTATGAGCGCGCGTTAAAGCTGGCTCCGCAGGATGAAGACATTCAGCATAACCTGGCGGTGGCTAACACCCGGGTGGTAGATAAAATACAACCGGTGCCCACGCTGGGTATATTAACTATGTGGAATAACGTGGTTTCGGCTAAGTCCTCGCACGGCTGGGCCTGGTTTGCGGTGGGCTTTATGTGGCTGGCGCTGATGTGTTTTGCCGTTTATCTTTTTATTGGCCTGCGCAGGGTTTCGTTTGCCCTAGGCGTGATTTTTGTAATTTTTTCCATCCTGTTTATAACTATTGCCGCCAAACAAAGCGACAAAGAGCAGCAGAGCGATGCTGCCATATTAATGGTTACCAATTCGTTTGTAAAAAGCGCCCCCGATGCCAATGGCAACGACCTGTTTATGTTGCACGAGGGCGTTAAGTTCCAGATTCTCGACCGCGTAGGCGAGTGGAGCAAAATCCGCCTGGCCGATGGCAAAGTAGGCTGGATAGAGCGGGGGAATTACGAGAAGATTTAAAATTTGGGCATCACCTTCGTTAAAATATAAGGTCATTCCGGCTGCGGGTTAACCCGGTATACGGCCCCGTACAATCCCCTAAAAATGATATTTTTTTATAACATACTATATTGATGATAATTAGTCAATTACACATTTGCAAAACAGGGGGGGTATACCTTTTTTCCGAAATGACCACGTAACCAATTGATAACCAGGGGTGTTTTTTTAAAAAGGTATACCCCCCCTGTTTTTCGAAAAATTTAATTGCGTTTTGAGTATTATTTGGCTTGTATGGATAAAATCCGGACCTCCATCTATTTTTGCTTTTCTAATAAAAAGCAGTATATTTGCATCAGATTTAAAGGAGGAGAGGGGACGAGAGTCCCCTCTCGTTTTTTCTACAGGTGTCGGTTTGGCTTTAAAAACAGCAGAGCCGGTAGTGAAAGGAGTTAGAAAATGGACGCGGAGATAGTAAAACAGAAAATTGCCGAATGGCTACAGCCCCTCCTGGAGGAAAAGAACCTTTTCCTGGTGGATGTGCGTATTTCGATGGGCCGGAAAATTGAAATTTTTGCCGATAGCGACGCGGGTATTACTATTGATGAATGCGCGCTTATTTCGAGGCTGGTTGAGAGCCATTTGGACGGCAGCGGTTTGGTGCCCGATAATTATATCCTCGATTCATCAAGCCCTGGCATGAGTAATCCATTAAGGGTGCCCCGTCAATATAAAAAGCGCATTGGCCTTATATTTGAAATTGATAAAACCGACGGCACCCACATTGAGGCCGAACTGATTGATGCCAACGATGAGCAAATAAAACTGAGAGAAGTAAAAGAAGAGTTGAAAAAGAAGGATAAGAAGAAGGGAATGGTAGAGGAAGCGCCGAAAGAATATGTTATCAGATATGGCGATATAAAAAAGGCGGTGCTTCAATTTAAATTTTAGGATGTTTTTACCGCAAAGAGCAAAGTGCGCAAAGAAACAGCCGGGGTTTTTATAGAGATGAATACTGGTTTTTGTTATTACGGTATTGGTTAAAAAAATGCATTAAAAATATTACTGAACTAAAACAATAAATCTTCAAAACACAAAATCTAAAATCATGAATCCTTTAGAACTGATTGACTCGTTCAGCGAGTTCAAACAAATGAAGAACATCGATCGTCCTACGATGATGAAGGTATTGGAAGACGTTTTCCGTACGCTTCTGCGCAAAAAGTATGGCGATACCGACAACTTCGACATCATCGTGAACACCGACAAAGGTGATTTGGAAATATGGCACAGACGCGAAATTGTAGCCGATGACGCCGTTGAAAATCCCATTTTGCAAATTGGTATCAGCGAGGCTAAAGCATTAGAAGAGGATTTTGAAATTGGTGAAGAAACTTACGAAAAAATTGAACTTGAAAGCTTTGGTCGCCGTGCCATTTTAGCGGCCCGCCAAACTCTGGCCTCACGCGTGGGTGATTTGGAAAAAGACGAAGTTTTCAAAAAATATAAAGACAGAATAGGCGAAATTATTTCGGCTGAAGTTTACCAGGTTTGGAAGAAAGAAATTTTGTTGCTGGATGAAGAAGGAAATGAGTTATTGCTCCCTAAATCGGAACAAATAAAAACGGACTTCTTCAAAAAAGGTGAAAACGTTCGTGCGGTAGTTAGAAAGGTGGAATTAAGAAACGGAACGCCGTTTATCATTCTGTCGAGAACTGATACTGCGTTCCTGGCCAAATTGCTGGAGCAGGAAGTACCTGAAATTTTCGACGGTTTGATAGTGATTAAAAATATCGTTCGCGAACCGGGTGAAAAAGCAAAAGTAGTAGTTGAATCTTTCGATGACCGTATTGACCCGGTGGGTGCTTGTGTGGGTGTTAAGGGCTCACGTATCCACGGTATTGTGCGCGAGTTGAAAAACGAAAACATCGATATTATTAACCACACCAACAACCTGTCGTTAATGGTGCAGCGCGCTTTGGCTCCTGCTAAAATTACCTCTATCGATATTAACCAGGAAACCAAACACATTTCGGTTTACCTGAAAGCAGACCAGGTAAGTTTAGCGATCGGTAAGCGTGGTGTAAACATTAAACTGGCCAGCCGTTTGGTGGGTTTTGAAATAGATGTTTACCGCGAAAACGAAGAAGGCAGTGAAGAGGAATACGATATCGACTTAGATGAATTTGCAGATGAAATTGACGACTGGATGATAGATGAGTTGAAGAAAATTGGTTGCGATACAGCCAAGAGCGTGTTGTCGTTAAATGATGAGGAATTAGTACGTAGAACCGACCTTGAAGAAGAAACGATCAAGGAAATCAGGAAGATACTTCAGAGCGAGTTTCAGGATGAATCGAAATCCTGATTTGAGCGATGAAAACGGCAAAACATAACAATAAAAAAAGGTGATCTGTATTGGGTGATAACAGCCAATTGCAGATCACCCATATTAGAGACACTAAAAACAAACTATGGCAGAAGCACCGAGTATGCGATTGGCTAAGGCCGCAACAACTTACAACGTAAGTACTGACCACTTACTTGAAAAGTTGAAACAAAGCGGTTTTGTGTTGGAGAACAAACCCACATCTAAACTAACATCCGAAATGATTGCGGTGTTGGATAAGGCTTTTGGGGTCGATAAGGCCATTAAAGAGCAGGCCGACAACACCAAGATGGTGGAGAAGGTGAAGAAGGAGAGTGTGGAAATGGCCCAGGACAATATAGCCACGCACAAAAAAGTTGAAGAGGAAAAAGAGGTGCTGATTAAAACCAACCTGGCACACAAAGAAGAGAAGGAGAAAGAAAAAGAAGAGGAGGTGCAAACCATCTCGGCAGATAAGGTGCAGCTTGAGGGGCCTAAAATTGTGGGCACGGTTGATTTGGATAAACCGAAGAAGACCAGGAAAAAAGAAGAAGAGGTAGTAACACCGAAAGAAGAAATCGAAAAGAAAACAGCCAAGGTTGAGGAGGTTGTAGCACCGGTGGTTGAAGAAAAGGCGGAGAAAAAAGCAGTTGAACCGGAAGCAGAGCAAAGGATTACTACCAAATATCAAACCCTTGAAGGACCTAAAGAAGTTGGCCGCATTGACCTGACCAAGTTTGATGAAAAGCCGAAGAAGAAAGAGGAGCCGAAGATATTAGCCAAAGACCCGAATGCTGAAAAGAAGAACAGAACGCGTAAGCTGGTTCAGAAAAAAGTTCGACCACCTTTGGCCGGCGACCAATACTACGACAAGAAGGTAGAGAATTTTCAGCGCAAGCGCGAAGTGTTACCTAAAAAGCCAGATGTACCTCAACAACCAGCTGAAATCAGCGAAAAGGAGATTGAGGATAAAATCAGGGCAACTATGGCGAAAATTCAGGCGCAAACTGCCAAGAGTGATCGCTCTAAATTCAGAAGAGGAAAACGCGAGGCTATCCAGGAAAAGATGGCCAGCGAAGAACAGGAGGGCAGGGAAAACAACCGCCTGCAGGTAGCCGAGTTTACTTCGGTATCTGAGTTGGCCAGTTTAATGAATATTGCGCCGGTGGCGGTTATTCAAACGTGTATGCAGTTAGGTGTAATCGTTTCCATTAACCAGCGTTTGGATGCCACTATCATTGAGTTGGTAGCTGCCGAAAACGGTTATGAAATAGAATTTATTTCAGCAGCCGATCAAACGGCTTTTGTTGAAGACCATGTTGATACCCCTGAAGAATTAAAACCTCGTGCGCCGATTGTAACTATCATGGGTCACGTTGACCACGGTAAAACATCGTTGCTGGATTATATCCGTAAAACCAACGTGGCCGGTAAAGAGGCCGGTGGTATTACCCAGCACATCGGTGCGTATGAAGTAACTACTTCCAGCGGCAGAAACATAACCTTTTTGGATACGCCGGGTCACGAGGCCTTTACAGCCATGCGTGCACGGGGTGCCAAAGTAACCGATGTTGCGGTGATTGTTATTGCGGCTGATGATGCAGTGATGCCCCAAACCAAAGAAGCTATTAACCACGCGCAAAGTGCTGGTGTGCCCATGATATTTGCCTTCAACAAGATCGATAAAGATGGCGCCAATGCCGATAACATACGCCAGCAATTGGCCAGTATGAATTTATTGGTGGAAGAATGGGGCGGTCCTTACCAAAGCCAGGAAATTTCAGCGAAAAAAGGATTGAACATTGATGCCTTGCTGGATAAAATTTTGATACAAGCCGACTTGTTAGAGTTAAAAGCCAACCCGGATAAAAATGCCATGGGTTCGGTTGTTGAGGCAACGCTGGACAAGGGCCGTGGTTATACAACTACGTTACTTGTTCAGTCGGGAACTTTGAAGATGGGCGATATTATTGTTGCAGGTCCTTACTATGGTCGTATTAAAGCCATGTTCGATTACAAAGGTGGAAAGGTAAAAAACATCGGACCTTCGGGACCGGTGCAGGTTTTGGGTTTAAGTGGTGCACCACAAGCCGGTGAAAAATTCAAGGTGTTTGATAATGAATCTGACGCTAAAGAACTGGCCACTAAACGTGCGCAAATTGAGCGCGAAACCGGTATTCGTACCAAGAAACATATTACACTGGATGAAATCGGACGTCGTTTAGCGCTGGGCAACTTTAAAGAGTTGAACCTGATTATAAAGGGCGATGTGGATGGCTCGGTAGAAGCTTTGGCCGATTCATTGCTCAAACTTTCAACGGAAGAAATTGCCATCCGTATTATACACAAAGGGGTTGGAGCCATCTCCGAATCGGATGTGTTGCTGGCAACAGCTTCAGATGCCATCGTTATCGGGTTTAACGTGCGTCCTTCAGCTAACGCCAGGAAAATTGCAGATACAGAAGGTGTAGACATTCGTCTTTACTCTATCATCTACAACGCAATTGAAGAAATCAAGAGCGCGATGGAAGGTTTACTTGAACCGAAAATTGAAGAGAAGATTATCGGTAACCTGGAAGTGCGCAACGTTATACACGTTAGCAAAGTTGGTACCATTGCCGGTTGCTTTGTGCGCGAAGGAAAAACCTTTAGTCGTAGCAAAGTGCGCGTAGTGCGCGAGGGCATCGTAATTCATACCGGGGTAATTGCGGGTCTTAAGCGCTTTAAAGATGATGTAAAAGAAGTGGTGAGCGGTTTAGAGTGTGGTGTTCAAATAAAAGATTACCAGGACTTGAAAGAGGGTGATATCCTTGAAATATTCGAGGAAATTGAAGTGCAAAGAAAGCTGTAACAGTTTTCTGTCTTCGGTTTTCCGTTAAACAGCCCCGCTATTCAGGTGGGGCTGTTTTTATTTTACGTTAAAATATAATTTTCAAAACCAGCTTCGATCCCGGTAGCGGTAAATCTGTTTCAGACATGCTGGCCAATATGCCGGTGGCTGCTTTTTTGTGGTTGTTGCTGGGCTATGGCGTTGCCTCCTTTCTGGACGGATTGCTGGCTGCTTTTATTTCAGGCAGAACCAAAGCTCAACCGGCATTAATTGTAGACGCTATCATGAATCTGACTCTCTTCCGGGCCATCTGGTTTGGTTTATTGTTGTGAATTTGCTGGAGTATTGGGTTGTCAGAAAGAAAGCAGAGAACGCCTAAGCCGTGTTGGTGAAAAGAAAGCAAGAACGGGAATAAGTAATATAGTGCCTATAGTCACCAGCTTCAGAAACTGAAAATATTTGCCAAAGCTCATTCCCCAGAAAATATCAGCAGTCAGAACTATCAATACAGCGACAAGGGCCATTGTAGACAGCAGCCAGATTTTATCTCTTTTAACGGGCAAGGATTGGTTGGTATAAATATTAACTATGTAATAAGTAATGTAAGCAAACGCTGGTAACAAATTGATATAACTGTATTTGGCCTGGTGCGGAAAAATAAGCGGAATAAGCAGGAAGAGATAAGACAATTCCCAAAACAGAAACAGGTTTTTTTCTTCTTCCGCACTATAGCCTATCCATAAAAAATAAAGCGTAAAAACAACTAGTGCCATCCTCGCAATATTGATAAGCAAAAAGAGTTGATGAGGCGCTAGGTCCATCAGATTTACTGAAAGTCCCTTATATGAACTGTCCGAAAAATAGACTGGTATTAGGGCAGATATACAATGAAACTGAACTCCCGCGTTTTGTTGGGCATTATATTTGTCGAGTGTAGGGTTAATAGCTGCCCACCACCCATGCAAAAGTTGGAAATCGAAAGTTAAACCAAAGCAGATGGCAGGTAAAAGCAGGAGCATTGGCACAAGAAAAACGGCAGCCACAGTGGCTCGTAATTTCCTTTTAAAAACCAGATAAGGAAGAAAAACCAGGGGAAGAAGTTTAATGCAGATACCAAGTGCAATCAAAAAGCCACCGGTAGGTTTATCTCGCAAAAAAATCTGGTATAAACCCTCCAGCGACAAATAAAGAACCACAATATTTTGTTGTGAATTTTCGAAGTTATGAAGTATAAACCGGAGAATAAAAATAATGGTAATGATATACCACGCCCGTCTTTGATTACCCGAAAGAGCAGGTATTTGAAGCCAGGTACTCATTAAATACCAAATCCTGAAAAGGAGAAAGAAGTTAATGAGGGTAAAAATAAAGGTTGGTATAATTTCAGGCAGATAGGTAAGGGGTGCCAGGACAAATGCAACGAAGGGGCTGTACAAAAGTACATCTGTTATACCAGGTTCAATAGGCATTACAATACCATAGGGCGAAATTCCCCTGGCAAGATAGCCAGCCCCTGTGAGCAAAACTCTGAAATCACCGCCGTGCAGATTTTGGGCAATTAAATAAGGTAGCGCAATCAAGAAAATAATGAGTTGCGTACGATATGATAAGTAGAAATTTTTCAGGCCTTTAACCATACTTTACAAATTCAAAAAAATGAGCTCTCAATGTAAAACCTCTTTATACACCTGCATGGTTTTTTGTGCGAACACTTTGTCGGTCATAGTTTGTGCATGTTTTAAGCCTGCCTCGATCATTTGTTTTTTAAGGGCGGCATTAGTCAATACTTTCAACATTGCGTCAGCCATTTCTTGTGCATTGGCTGGGTCTATTACCTTTGACCCTACACCTGCAGCTTCTTCAATGGCTCCACCTTTTGAAGCAATAACCGGGACACCAGAAAACAATGCCTCCAGTACCGGGGCCCCGAAACCCTCAAATAAGCTGGGGAAAACAAACAAACTGGCGCGTTGGTATATAAAAGGCAAATGATGGTTGGGAACGCCGGTTATAATCTTCACCCGGTCGCCCAGTTTTTTCGTGGCAATCAATGACTCAATATCAGGCATGGTAGAACCATATGACCCCAATAGCACTAAGCTTTCTTCAACACGGTCTTTAATAATATCAAAAGCCTCAATCAGTGTTTTTTGATTTTTGCGGGGATAAAAAGAGCCAACATTTAAAATAAACTTAGCAGGCAATTCGTAAGCTTCCAAAAGCGAAACCTCGCTTGCAACTTTGGTTTGAAAAGCAATATCAACACTGGGATAAATCACTTCTATCTTGCTTTCAGGCACGCTGTAAAAATTCACCAGGTCTCTTTTTGTTTCCTGGCTCACCGCAATTATTTTATGTGCATGTTTAGCGGCGTATTTTGTTTTGAAGATATATATCTGCCGGTCAATAATAGGATATTGCCCGGTATGCTTTAAAAATATTAAGTCGTGTATGGTAACTACTGTTTTAATATTAGTTTTATGAATATTGAGCGGCACTTCGTTACTGAGCCCGTGATATAGCTGCACCCCCTTACTTTTCAAATCATCCGTAATTTTCCACGAGCGCCAGGCGCCACCACGAATCATCCTTTCGGGCAAACAAAATTCAAACTTACCCTGCAGTTCCGGAAACAGGTATTGGTTGGCCCCCGGTGAAAACAGCAGGTAGTCGTTCTCCGGAAAGTCGCGCATCATGGCGTTCAGCAAAATACGGGCGTGGTTACCCAGCCCGGTAAAATTGTTGAACGCCCTTTTTGCATCAAAACCTATACGCATAATTTTTATTTAGCGCGCTTTGCGGAAAATTATTTTAATTGAATAGCCCGGAAGTATTTTAAAAAAACCTCGCGGCTTTGGTGATAACAAATAGTTAAACCGGTAACACCCATAATAAAACCGACCTTGAAAAAATAAATCTTCACAAATTTAAATGGCGGACTGAAGATCATTTTAAACAGCAGGTAAATCAGGTTACGGTCTTTTAAATGTTGTGCGCTGATGGTAGCAAATTTATCTACCGAAGTCAAAAGCGCCTGGTATGTGGGCCAGGTATCGTGCAGAATATCACCCTTCATAAAGCCCGCCATTTCAGGATTGGCCAGCACAAATTTATCGTGAGGGTTCGTCCCTTGCCATTCGCCTGACTCCTTTTTCCACAACCTGATTTTTTTGTCAGGGTACATGCCGCAGGTTTTAATTGGTCTGCCACAGTAAAGATTCAGTCGGTTCATGTAGTATCCCAGGGCTATGCTTTCCGGTTCACTTTTCCAGGCAATCAACTTTGCCAATAACTCGTAGCTTAACTTTTCATCGGCATCCAGCGATAATATCCATTCGTTGGCAGCTAGTTTTCGTGCAAAGTTTTTTTGCTGAATGTGACCCTCAAATTTGTGTTGAATAACCTTCGCCCCCAATGCAGTAGCCATGGCAACGGTTTTATCGGTGGAGTACGAGTCGACCACTACTATTTCATCGGCAACGTTTTTCACCGACTCGATACATTTGCCGATATTTTCTTCTTCGTTAAAAGTGATGATAACTACCGACAGGTTGCTCATTCGCGTTTAAAATGATTCATCAAAATCAAAAGAAAGATAAGGTAAAAACCGCTACCCATCTGCTCCTCGAAAGTGTCCTCGGTAAAAAAGGAGGAAAAAATCATCAGGTGTAGTATCAGGATTGGCCCGTATTTATAAAACCCACTTAAAAGAGGAAAGAAGAACGCCGTTAAAAAAAGCACAAAACCCAACAGTCCCGTTGTAGCTAATACCCATATAAACTGATTATGAGGTACACGCCTGTTTTGCTCGGTTATTTGAGGGTACCGCTGTGCATATATTTTATTGCTTTCATTTTCAAGGTCACCGGCACCAATACCGATTAACGGACTTTCGTGCCATATCTGAATCCCTATTTTCATGGATAATAGTCGCATAGCATCTGAGTGTTCGTTAATATCACCTTCTTTGTACCGGTCCAGATCGTAGTGCATATAATCGATTTTATTATGCAGACTTGGAACAACCTTAATCGCAATAAATGGCATTATGACTATGCACAAAACGGCTATGCTGCCGAGCAACACTTGCCGCCTTTTAAAAACTTCCTGCAAGGCCATATATAGGAGCCCAATATAAAGAGCCAGCAGGCCGCTTCGTACACTTAGAATATGCAGCGCAGCAAAAGCAAAAAGTGCATAAACTATCTGTATCCACTTTTCGTTTTTATTGAAGAGGAAGGATTTTTGCTGTAAGAGATAAATAGCGCAAAAGAAAGTAAACGCCAACATCAGGGTATAACGGATATGACTGAACGGCATGGGAATTTGAGTTCCCTGGCTAAACGATTTGGTCATGCTTTCAAAATGCAGAAAGTAGTTTCCCAGCACCAAACTCGTGCTTACAAAAAATGTAAGTATGAAACTGTAAAATAATAGAACAAGCTTCTTATCATCCAGTTTGTTTAAAGGGGCAAAAGCGAGTGGCAGTGCAAAAAAGGGAAGTTTAATTCTGACCCAGTTTAACCACCCCGTTTTATCCTCCGAGTAGAGACCTGAAAGGAGAACGATAATGAGGTACAGGGAAAGCACCAGCAGCTCTTTTGTTTGAAAGTATTTTTTGAGAGAAAAAACAGGTCCGTAGTACAATAAAGAGGCAATTAACAAGGTAATCATACCAACGCTTACAAGGGCCCTTGAGCAAACAAAGCCAATAAAAATAAACTGGCAGCACAAAAGCACCAACCACTCAAATTGCTGATTGCTAAGAATGCTGGATAGAGATATTTTTTTGATGATGCTAGATTTAATTTTCAACGATTGCTCATCCGTTAGGTGGCTAATGCACTCCTTCCTTTTGTAATTTAAGCCTGATGGTGGCCACAATCATATCAATAGCCACCTGGTTTTGCCCTCCTTGTGGAATGATAATATCGGCAAAGCGCTTAGTGGGCTCAATAAACTGAATGTGCATGTTTTTAACCACGATGTACCTTTCTAGTACGTCCTGAACGGTACGACCTCTTTCATGAGTATCGCGTTGTATAATGCGCATAATGCGTTCGTCAGATTCGGCATCTACAAAGGCTTTTATATTGCATAAATCACGCAAACGGGGGTCTGTAAAAAGTAAAATACCTTCCACAATAATTACATGCCTTGGCTCCGTATGCACAGTTTCCTTTTTGCGGGTGCAGGTAATAAAATCGTAGATAGGTTGTTCAATGGCCTGTCCGTTTTTAAGGGCCAGAAGGTCTTTATACAGTAAATCAAATTCTATAGAGTCCGGGTGGTCGAAATTTATTTTTTCCCTCTCTTCCATGCTCAGATTCGAACTGTCCTTATAATAGCTGTCCATATGCACAATGGCCACCTGGTTAGCAGGGAAGCGTTCCAATATTTTCTTTACCACGGTAGTCTTACCTGAACCTGAGCCACCTGTAATTCCTATCACTAACATCTGCTGATTTTTGGCGCAAGATAATGATTGCATGGGGTTTGAAAATATTTAAGAAGTCTTAAAACCATTGATTTGAAAGCCAAGTAGTGCAAGTTTCCTATTTTGGTACCAAACTTTGAGGATGGATGCTGTTCCTTTGGATATTCTGTACGAAGACAATCATATTATTGCCATTAATAAGCCAGTGGGGGTGATGGTTCAAAGCGACAAAGCCGGAAATATTGGCCTGGATGATATGGTAAAGGAATATTTGCGGGTGAAATACAACAAAAAAGGCGAGGCATTTTTAGGCGTTGCCCATCGCATTGACCGGCCAGTTAGCGGGGTAGTGGTTTTCGCAAAAAGAAGTAAACCACTAAAGCGTTTGAACGAAATGTTTAGGGAGAAGGAAATTCAGAAGACCTACTGGGCGGTGGTAGCTAACCGCCCCGACAAAACCGAAGGGCACCTGACCCACTGGATGAAAAAGAACGAACAGAAAAACATTTCTCACGCCTACGACCAGGAAGTAAAAGGAAGCCTGAAGTCAGAGCTGGATTACAAATGGATTAAAAGCCTGGATAATTACCACCTGCTCGAAATAAACCCTCACACCGGCCGGCACCACCAAATCAGGGTGCAGCTTTCAAAAATGGGCTGGCCCATCAAGGGCGATGTAAAGTACGGGGCCCGCAGGGGAAATACCGATGGCAGCATACACCTTCACGCCCGCAAAATAAGGTTTAAACATCCCGCCACCGATCAAATGATTGAAATCGTTGCCCCCCCACCACAGGGCGATAGCATTTGGAAGGCCGTTTCTGAATAATCAAAACGGAGGAGATTCTTCCGAAAATTAAATTCCTACAGCCGCAGTAAATGTAGCACCGGTAAGTTGCTTCATGTTACCCTGTCCATCGTACATTTTGCACGAAATGGTTCCTGAAACCACTGTATAACTAACCATGTTTGGCCCGATAGAGCTAATGGTCAAAGTACTTTGGTGTTGGTCGCCGGCTGTGGTCCAAAGAACTCCACTGTTATCGCGGATGGATACATAAGCCCCTGAACTCGGATTGTCATCCGTTGCTACCGGATAGGTCGTCGGATTTATGAGGTTAAAGTAATTGCTGGCTGAAACGTGGGTAGGCGAAACAAAAACCCGAACAGCCAAACTCCTTAATTCTATAGAAGCATTAGTGGCAGTAATACCATTGCCAAAGGTTACCCATTTTGAACCGCTTTGGTAGTAAGCATCGGCATCATGGCCACTTCCGCTGCCGCCGTGGTTCTGAGCACTGTCCGGGTCAACATACCCGTTATATGCAATGGCATTTCCCTCAAACTTTACAAGCTCGCCACCCAGAGTTCCTTTCAGGTAATTGGAAGAATCTTTAGTTCCGTTGGTTACAGATACCGTATTAATCGTTTTTACAGGCTCTTTTTTACAGCCCGCAATTATAAAAACTGACAAGAATGAAACGGCGCAGAGAAGCTTCATTGAGTTTGGCTTTTTCATGGGTTTAATTTCGTGCTTTGCGAATATAATTGATTTACGCATGTAAACATAACTAACAGTTTACATCGTACTTTCTGCAAAATAAGATAATTGTATCTAATTACAACTATGATTTGAGTCATACGCTGCGGGCACTGCTCAATTCACCTTTTCAATGGTATAATAAAGAAACACCCTGTCCTTTAAAGGGTACTTGCTTCCCGGACAAGGGTCGTCATTAACGCCGCTTTGTGGCGAGCTGACAATGTGGTCTATTTTACCCAGGTTATTATAATTGTGCAACTTGCTTATCTCGCCGTAATTATCATCTAAACAACCCTTTAACCACATTTGCGAAAACGAAAAGATATTGTTTTTAAAGAATCGTTTTGTTTTGTGGTTACAAGGCGATGCGGGGTCTAAAAGCGTGCCCATCAGTCCGTCAATTCCATCCACTTCCCAGCCATTCATATAAACCCTGAAACTTTTTCCCCGCGGAACGTACACCGTAAATTCATTGTTCAAGGCCCAGTGGTGTTTATAGGTTTTCCCCAAACCTTTACTCAGCACTTTTCCTTTTTTACCGAAAAAGTCATTCAAAAAAATCCAGTCGCTGCCCACATTGGCAAACATCCTTATTTCAGCTTTTGTCAGGGTTTCATCAATGTACTTAAACCAAAGTTTGTTGAGTTTTATTTTATAAATATCAACTGGCACATCGGCCGCTATTCCCTTGCCTTCATCCCAGTAAACAAATATGGTGCGCGCATAAATTTCAAGGTCGTTGGCGTTTTTGGTTTTCCAGGGTATAGATATGTGGACCGTGCCCGAGTCGTCATTTAGTTCAACCATTTCATAAGCCGAAAAATTATCGCCTTTGCGAACCGTCAGTTGGTACCGCAGGTGCGCGCTTGGTGAGGGCCTGGGAGCGTCCAGCTTTACGGTAAAGTCGTAATCTTTACTACTCATGTTCACCCGTTTTACAAACTTGGGCGAGTTATACCGGTTATTCATCAGCGCACTTCCGTCGCCACTGGCAAAAATGTCAATCCGGGTAGCGTATTTAACCGAGCTGTCGCCAATAATTACCCGTTCGGGCAGGTTGCGCTTAATGGCCACTATCCGGGGCGGATGTATCTCGGTGGTAGCCGGCGGATGTCCGCGGTCCCAGATATAATTTCCTTCTACATGCACCCAGTCGCCTGTTACCGGCCAGTTCCAAATCAAATCGCCCGTTTCATGTCCGGCACTGAAAAAACCGCCGCTGCGACCCTCGTCATTGTCAACGCTCAAAGGGTCCTTTTTATTCACCATGCCCAGGCCGCTTTCCCACTCAACATGCATGTTACTGGTTAACACGGTATCGTTTCCGTTGGCCTTTTGATAAACCAAAAAGGGCAGAAAATTGGTGTACCGGTTATCGGCAGTTTTATCGGGTATCAAATCAAAATCCATGTCGTGCGAGTAATGATAAAACGGCAGGTCTTCTTCACTTACGTGCGGGCCATCCGTGCCATCCATGGTGTTGAATGCCACCCTGCCCTCGGCAATTGCAATATAGTTTTTGTCGACCACCGGTAACCACGAGGGCAGTATAACGCCTATGTCGTAGTAAGCCTTTCTTTTAAAAATAGCGAAGGTGTCTTTGCAGGGTAAAAAGCCCTCTTCACTTTGTGTTGAATAAGGATGCGATTTTAGCGGATACTGGGCTACAGCAGCCTGGCAAAGCAACAACAGTAAAGCAAAGGGGAGTTTTTTCATAGCAGCGTGAAAATATATAATAGCCTGCGAAAGTGCGGAAGTGTTAAGTAGTTAATGTTAAACTTAAGTGAACTCTTTACACATGCCGCTTGTAAAATACTGTAACCTTCATTATGCCCGTTTCGTAAACCAATTTACCCAAACCAGCAACCATGAAACAAATTGACCCCGTAGAACCGCATTGGCCGGTGAAGCAAAAATTTACCAGGTAAACCTCAAAAGCTTTTCGGGCAAGAGCAGGCTTAATTGCCCTGCCAGGGCCTGAAAAGCTTTTTTTATCCCACTTTCCGCCAAACTTATTTTGCCTCAAACTTTGCCACAAAGACACGAAGAACACTAAGTTTTTGAAAAGTGGTATTAGGTTATCCCTTGCATTTTTCTTAGTGGCAAAAAATGTATTTGCAACTGTTTCATCACTGCACATGATTCTTCTCATTCCTTAGCGCCTTAGCCCGCCATACCTTCGGCTTTTATTTGTCGCAAAATTTAAGCCATGAGCAAAACCCGAACCCTTGCCGAGCCCTTTAAAATTAAAATGGTTGAACCCATTCGCCTTACAACCGAAGCATACCGCACCGAAGTGCTGAAGAAGGCCGGTTATAATCCCTTTCTTATCCGTAGCGATGATGTATATATCGACCTGCTTACCGATAGCGGAACCTCGGCTATGAGCGACCACCAGTGGGCAGGTATTATGCTGGGAGACGAATCGTATGCCGGGGCCCATAGCTGGGAGCACCTGGAAAAAGTAGTAAAAGACCTTACCGGTATGCCTTACGTGTTACCCACCCACCAGGGACGTGCCGCCGAACGCATTTTATACGGTTTTTTAGGCGGTAAGGGAAAGGTGTTTATCAGCAACACGCATTTCGATACTACCCGCGCTAATATTGAGTTTACCGGTGCCGAGGCGTTTGACTGCCTGCATCCTAACGCGCTCGATGCCACTAACCTGATGCCGTTTAAAGGCGATATTGATATTGAACAGGCGCGCCAGTTGATTTTACACCACGGTAAAGAAAACATTGGCGCCATTATTTTAACCGTAACCAACAACTCGGCGGGTGGACAACCGGTAAGCATGCAAAATGCCAAAGAACTACGCGCGCTATGCAACGAATTTGGTTTACTGTTTGTAATGGACGGCTGCCGCGTAGCCGAAAACAGCTATTTTATTAAGCACCGCGAGCGTGGTTTTGATAACCGCACTTACCGCGAAATAGCGCAGGAGATGATAAACCTGGCCGATGCTTTTGTGATGAGCGCCAAAAAAGACGGCCTGGCTAACATAGGAGGCCTGTTGGTTTTGAAAGATAAAACCATGGCCGAAAAATGTACCAACCTGCTTATTATCTCCGAAGGCTTTGCTACTTACGGCGGCTTAACCGGCCGCGATATGGAGGCCATTGCTATTGGGCTGGATGAGGTTTTCGACCCCGACTACCTGCACTACCGTATTAAAAGCACCGAGTACCTGGGCCGTCATTTGGACGAAAAAGGAATACCGGTAATAAAACCCTTTGGCGGCCACGCTATTTATGTGGATGCCGGCAAACTGTACCCACACATACCCGCAAACCAGTACCCCGGCCAGGCGCTTGTGTGCGACCTGTATACCAAAGGAGGTATCAGGTGTGTGGAAGTAGGCTCGGTTATGTTTGGCAAGTACAGTGAGCAAGGCGTTTTGCTGGCCGCTAAAACCGAGCTGGTGCGCCTGGCCATTCCGCGCCGCGTGTATACCCAAAGTCATATTGAATATGTAATTGATGTGTTTGACGATATAATTACCGGCAAACAACAAGCCACCGGCTTAAAAATTACTTACGAGCCACCTTTTTTACGCCACTTTACCGCCCGGTTCGAACGGCTTTAGCCAAACCACCCGAATTATAAAAACAACATCACTGTTTGATTTTATTAAAACTGGCTTATATTTAAGTTCAAAATTAAATCAAACCCCATGAAAAAACTCCTCCTCCTCCTGTTTGTATTGGTATGTTTTACGCAACTTATTTTTAGCCAGGGAAGAACCATAGCCCCGGTGGCCAAGCCGGTTCAGCCGCAAACGCCAGTCAGTACCCCTTCCAAAGCCTCGCAGGGTACACATGAAGATGTATCTACCTGGAGGTATAAAACATTGAAATTTGACGATGCCAGAAACTCACTCGGTTTTGATACTGCCCTGCTTTCCAATGGCCCTTTACAGGTAGTTGTAACCAGTAATAAAACAGACCAGTTTAAATTTACCAAGGACAAATTTCCGGTTACTTCTTTCCGCGATTTCAATATTGAATATGCGGTTAAGCCCGACTTTAAAGCCGGCCATGCTACCATGACGCTTTATATGTATTCAGGTAAGCTCATGGTATTTAAAAAAACATACTCGGTTATGTTCGATAGTGGCCTTAATCCCATTATTACCCAAAACTAAGCAACTTCTTTTCTTACCTTTCCGGTGGTAAACCGGTAAATGAGTATGAAAAACATTGCGCTGTTATTAACCGCCATATTTTTTTTGCAATCGTGCAACAGGGGCGTTCAGCCGCCTACCGGTTACGGTTTAAAATATTTATTTGCGGTTCCCAATGGCTGTTTGCTGCTCGATACCTCGCTCAACGGCATGCAGGCTTTTTTGCAGGTGGTCAACCTTCATAATCAGTTAACCGATACGCTTACACTTAACTATCCCGAAATAACCACGGTAAAAGCCAGCCCGTACTTTAGGTATACGGTTAACCGCAGCGCAGGCATGGGTAGTTACAATGGTTATGAAACCGAATTTTTTAGCGTTGAGAACGGTAAAATTATATGGTTGACCGCGCAGGATAGCTCAGGTAAATCATCAAAAATTCACTTGCTGAGTTCTTTAAAATCGTGGTGGAAATTTCTTCCCACAACGCCACCCCGGATATTAGCCGTTGACTGCCGGCCCGATTTAAATGCCGCCGCCCGCGATAGCGTAACCTTCCATACTACTTACACCCGCTACAAACAAACCGGTGAGCACTGGACCAAAACCCAAAGGGTAGAACGCGGTTTTATCGAATTTGAAAGCAATAACGATTCAATACCCGATGCCAGGTTTCCCGACTAAGTCCACCTTCGAAGGGGGACGATTGCAATTTCCGCAGGAAATGGCAATCAGGGGGATGACGGCATTTTTGTGCCATGTTGGCATACACTGCATGCTAAGAAATGCTAAGTCATGCTAAGGAATGTTAAGCAATGCTAAGCTTTTTTCGGAATCACGAACCTTAACATGGACAAAATGGCATCCGTTATTTATCATTCCCAACATCGATACCAAACGGCCCAAATCGATACCAAACGATACTTTTCGATACCTGTTTTGAATCCGTTGGGGTATCTATTTGTTAAAAAACGGCTGTTCCGTGCTCCGGGCTGGTTAAAAAGTAACCAACCCATTTCACCCCGCCGTGGGGTGCCATTATTTCAAAGAGCGACCGACTGAAAACGATTTAACCCAATCGTTCTGTCATTAAAAAAAGAGCCTCCTTGCATTAAAGCAATTCAGCTTCAATTACACGGCTAATTTAATCAATTAAAATAATAAATCTTGAATTTGCCTGTTCGGGGTGTGTTTTTTAACAATTTTAAATCGCCTGTAACCACAAAGTTCATATGGCAAAACGAAGACTGTTGCCGTATTTAAGACCTGTAGGGTCGACCGTTTGGTAGCTTAAATTTTTCCTAACCATAAAGCTCCGGTAGGAGCGACCCATTGGGTACCCAGGGTGCCCTTCCTACGGAGTTTTATATCGGCCGATTATTGGCTCACTGTCGTTCGAGACAAATGGTACTGTAATCGATAAAATTTCGCTTTTGTCATCCCGACGGAAGGAGGGATCTTAAGCTTTGTACAACACCAGGGAATAATGTTGCAAGGCACTTCCAGGGTTTCGAACACTGTTAGACAGGAGACTCAAACCCTTCATCCTAAATTCCAGGTTGGTCTTCGACAAACCTGGAGCAACCGGGGTAATTATAGCAACGTAGTACCTGTTACTATACTTTCCTGTTAATGTCTAAAGCCTAACCAATTTATCAATTGTTTTTTGCTTTATTCCAGCATATAAACTAATAAAGGAATCTTTAAAAATATAGACATACACAGTGTCGTCCTTCCTCTTTTTATCGTCTGGAAAAATCCTGTTCCAGCTCATTTTTAATGTAGCGCATATAGTTGTCGAGTTGTCTCCCATTCTCTCGATGTATTCTTCAATTTCAACTATTGGCTTGCTGAAAAGTAGCTGATATGGGAAAAAGTCGTCACGTTTTTCAAGCTCATTTTTTAAGCTACTAGCCGTAACATTATAGAATGGGCTTATCTCTACCGGCTGCGGTGAAATTAAAACCTTCTGGATTCTATGTTTGTAATCCTCTGGATTAATGTCAATTTCAGCCCTCTCCATTCCAAGTAATTCAGACAAACAGAATTTTACCAGTTCATTTAATCTATATTTCCGCGCTACTTGGAGAGTATCTGTAAGTATACTGGAAAGTTTTTCCTGTCCTTGCGTAATTCTTTGTATTAGCTCTGTGACTTCCTCATAAAGTGTTCTCGCTTCTATTGTCTCAGGTAAACTCCGGAGCCAATCGTTTATTCTAATGACTTCATGACTATTAGCCTTTGTGTTGGCAGTTCCTTGGCGGTAATAAACTGTTCCAACTTCAAGCCCTTTCATTTTTATCACCGGACATATAGGCATTGGGTATTTGGTAATCGGAAATTCTAAAACGCCAAACTTTTTTTCTTGAAAAGGGAAAGTATAATAAGCAAATTTTGGTCTCGGAAAGACCTTATCCTTAATTTTATCCTGAAAAATAGCATCGTTAATATTCTCACTTAGGCCGTGAAGTATCTTTGAACCATCTGCATTTTCCCCTATGCCTAAAATGATATATGCAACTTCATTTCGGATTGTATTTGAAAAACTAATCACATCTTTCACAAATTTTGATGTATTCTTTAATTCCTTATCATCAAAAAAGTCGTAGTTTTTGGCCTTAAAATCCAGAATTGAGGACTCTGGACTATCGATGATATTTTCAAATTCTTTTGCTGTCAACATGTTTCAATATACGTATTATCGGAGTTCGCGGTAAGTTAAGTCCCTATCATTTCATCAGCACTAATTGCTCGTTCTTCCAGATGTGTCGAAGACCAACCTGGAAGTTTGAGTGAATTGTATGGGTCTCCTGACCCAAACATCTTGCAATATCTACCGCATTTAAATCCATGGTCATCCTCATCGTAGCCATGCCATTGCCTGGCCGGTTGCGGATGTAAACAGCTCACGCACTCGCCCGCCGTCGGGCAGGTGTGAGTGCGTGTATTTCAACATGTGCTTTATTCCGATTTCATAAACCTCCAGAACACACCGGCTAAAGCGGCTCCTGCAATGGGGGCAACTATAAACAACCAAAGCTGTGCCAGCGCCCAACCACCTACAAACACGGCCTGGCTAATGCTACGGGCGGGGTTTACCGAGGTATTGGTTACCGGTATGCTTACCAGGTGAATTAAGGTTAACGCTAAGCCAATGGCTATGCCGGCAAAACCTTTCGGCGCGGCTTCATCGGTAGCACCCAGTATAATAATGAGGAACATAAAAGTTAATACAAACTCGGTTACAAATGCTGCTACCACGCTATAACCACCGGGCGAGTGCTCGCCATAACCATTGGCGGCAAAATTGCCAATGGCACTGCCGTTACCGGTTACAATAACATACAGCAAACCCGCAGCAGCCAGGCCACCCAGCACCTGCGATAACACATAAGGTAGAATATCTTTGGCCGGTATTCTGCCACCGGCAAACAAGCCAATAGTAACTGCCGGATTAAGGTGCGCCCCCGAAATGGGCCCCAGAGAATAAGCAATAGTTAGCACCGTTAAACCAAAGGCCAGCGCTACCCCAACAAAACCAATGCCCACTACCGGAAATCCGGCTGCCAGAAGTGCACTGCCGCAACCTCCAAAAACGAGCCAAAAAGTACCAATAAATTCTGCCAACCCTTTTTTCATAGCTTATGTTTTAGTTTCTTACTCGTTTGGCTTTTCAGTAACGCCCCGTTTTTTGCGGTCTCCGGACTCCGCGGTTTTGTCAAATATAACAAACAATCTAAATTTTTAAAATAATAAAGGATTAACACGATATTTTAATAATGGCAGACGCAAGTGCTGATATAAATACCCGCGCAATAGTCTTTTTTACAAAACCGATTTTTTTTATTTTAGCCTTATGCGGGAATAGCTCAGTTGGTAGAGCGTCAGCTTCCCAAGCTGAAGGTCGCGGGTTCTTTTTCACTGTGTGTTAGCGTTGGTCAAATTGGATTTGCAAGCTTTTCTGCAAGCTTGGCGGTTAAAAAATGAATGAATTATAAATTTTCCTAGAGCGATGTTAAAGCAAAGTTCGCTAAACTTCTATTGAGTAACAACAGGACTGCTGACCAAATGCTCAACAGGCAGTTTTTTTAATATGCGTTGCTCAATCAACTTTTTTAAATACGCCAGCCTTGATGTTTTGCTGCCTTTAAATGCGTATTTCGGGTTAACGATATAACGCCCTTTATTTTGTGTAACCAGAATCAATCCAAGCCCATTTAGCTTCTGAACATACTTAGTAAGCTGATTGCTTGTTACTTTCTTCTTTCCGCCTGTAAAACTCATCAGGTGGCTTTTGAACTTAGATTTTAACTTTTCATCAATCGTAATGTCATTATCAAGTGTCCTCATTTCTTCGCAGAGGAAATCAAAAAACGACCTTTCCAACGCTGATAATTTTATTAGCCTGTGTTGGGCATTAAAAAACAGCGAATAACTATCATTAACGAATCTTACTGTTTTAGCCTCTTTTGCCTCTGGTGAAGCATGTGGTTCTAACTTAATAATACTGTATTCAGGCATACAAAAACAGGCATTTAAAAGGATATGCAAGATTACTAAAAGTAACCCTGAAACTCAATAATACCCCCAAAACATCCTAAATTTAATGTTTAAATAGAATTGTTTGTAAGTGATGTTTTTTACCAAGACCACTACCAAGAAACTGCAATGGAGCATTTGAATAGCGTAAAACAGAAAAAAACAACCAAGAAAGGGAAACCCAAAGAGGTAAAGGCACCTGACAAAATATTTGATACTGTCGAGTGCAGAAAAAAGAATAATGCCTTTCTGAAATTTAC
>Ga0316217_10001382_pt1 | contig 31689 bp, 26 predicted proteins | sample 1anoAmetaG_FD_203633 | JGI IMG/M metagenome (GOLD analysis project Ga0316217, IMG submission 203633) | Freshwater microbial communities from Trout Bog Lake, Wisconsin, USA - 1anoA | ecosystem: Environmental > Aquatic > Freshwater > Lake > Hypolimnion/Profundal zone | place: USA: Wisconsin... | reverse complement strand
TATGGATTCCGCACCTTCAAAGCAATGAAAATAGCCCTGTATCACAACTTAGGAAAGCTTCCCGAACCCGATTCCAGCCACAGGTTCTGCTGACGAGGTGGTTACTTTAACCCCGAGTTCCTTGGCGGCCAATTCAAGCGCGGGGTGGTCGTGCGCTTTGTAGAGCGGCAGGTTGGCATGCGGCGAAATCCAGACGTATTCCTCGTTGGAGTAGTCGGCCCTTCTAGCATCGGTGGTTGGAGTCGTTTGGTTTGGGTTCTTGCGGCACGAAACCAGGCAGCCCGCACTTCCCGCCAGAGTCATGTTCTTTAGCCATGAACGCCGGGAGAGATTTGAGTGATCTTGTTTCATAGGTTTCTAGTAACAGCCTTCATCGCTTGCGACCCAGAAAACGGTCCAGGGCAACCGCGACGACGAGCACGCAGCCGATGATGATGCTTTGCCATTCGGGTGAAAGTCGCGCGAAGATCATGATGTTATTGATCAGCGAAATGAAAAGGACTCCCGCGAGCGTTCCCCAAACCGTGCCCCTGCCGCCGCTCAAGCTTGCGCCGCCGAGTATGACCGCGGTGATGATGCGCAGTTCGGCGCCGTCGCCCGAGGTGGAAGTTGCCGTGGCGACCCGCGCGGCAAACGCCATCCCCGCCAACCCGGCGAGCAAGCCCATAAGGGTAAAGGCGAAGATTTGCATCCTCTCGACAGAAATGCCTGAAAGGAGGGCGGCTTTGGGGTTCGCGCCAATGTAATAGTACTTGCGGAAGAAACGGGTCTTCGCCAGGAGGTACTGGCCGCCCAGGGCCACTCCGAGCATGAGCCAGATGGGGGACTGCAACCCGAGCCACTCGGTTTGGCCCAGCCGGGCAAACCCAGCCGGCAGGTTGGCGATGCCCGGTCCCCCAACCAGGACAGCCACTCCACGGAAGACCTGCATCGTGCCCAGGGTGGCGATCAAGGCATTCACCTTGACCTTGGCCACGATCCAACCGTTGAGCGCTCCGCCCAAGGCGGCAATGGCCAGACCCGCGAACATTGCAAGCGGGATTGGCGCCCGACCGTCGGTCAACATCCACCCTGTCAGCACGCCGACCATCGAGAACATTGAGCCGATGGACAGGTCGAACACCCCGCTCACCATTAGAACCACCATCCCGCAGGCCATCACTCCGTCCAGGGCCATGTTCCGCAATAGCGCCGTCAGGTTGGCCCAAGTGGGGAATGAGTGAGGATAAGCCAGCGTCGCCCCGATGACCCCGGCACCCATCAGCAACAGGAGCACGGTCTCACGCGTCAGCCGGAACCGGAATTTTGGTTGGGTCGCCGCACTCACTTTGACGTTAGCGGTTATGGCTTCAGGCACAGGCATGGCGGGTCAGGGGATGCGGCAGGGCGGCTAACCGGAGAATGCGTTCCTCGGTGGCCTCGGCGCGGGGGATCTCTCCCGCCATGCAACCCTCGCGCATCACCAGGATGCGGTCGGCCAGGGACAAGACCTCGGGGAGTTCCGAAGAAATTAGGACAATAGCCACACCCTCTCGAGCCAACTCGCGCAGGAGGTGGTGAATCTCCATCTTGGCGCCGATATCGATGCCGCGCGTGGGCTCATCCACGATGAATATCGGAGGTCGCACCAGGAGCCAGCGCGCGACCATGACTTTCTGTTGATTGCCGCCGCTAAGTTCCTGGACGGAACGAGCGCGTGAGTTGGATAACCGGAGACGCGCCGCCGTTGCCGCCGCCTGTTCCTCCATCGATCGGTCTCCAAGCCACCAGCAGCCAAAACGATCCAGGGCGGCGACCCCGAAATTTGCAGGCAGGCTCAAATCCAGAAACAAACCGGCCTCCTTACGGTCTTCGGGCAAATAACCGATGCCGGCGCGGATCGCGTCGCGAGGGGACCGGACGGCGACGGGACGGCCTTGGGTGAGCACTCGTCCAGAGGTGATAGGCCGAGCCCCAAAGATGGCCATGGCCAACTCCGTTCGCCCGGAGCCCGCCAGACCGGCCAAAGCAGTAATTTCACCCGCATGGGCTCGGAAGCTGATCTGCCGGAGCAAGCGATCATCACTTAGCCCTTGGACTTCCAGTGCCGGGCGGGTCGAACCGGACATCCCCGCGCCCTCGGCAGCGCGAAAGCGGAACTCGCGCCCCACCATCCGGCTGATGAGTTTTTCCTCGGTGACTTCACAGCGGGCGAACGTTCCTTGGTATTCGCCATCGCGGAGCACGGTGATCCGGTCGCAAATCCGAAAAACCTCGGCCATGCGATGAGAGACATAGATGATGCCGGCGCTTCGCTCCCGCAAGCGATTGATGACCCGGAAAAGGATTGTAGTCTCGGCTTCGGTGAGCGTGGAGGTCGGCTCATCCAGCACCAACAATTGGGCCTCAATCGAGATGGCCTTGGCGATTTCGACCATCTGCTGCTCCGCAGGCGACAGGTCTTCTACAATCGTTTCCGGGTCTAGCTCAATGTCCAACTCCGCGAGGACTTCAAGAGTGCCTTGATGCAAGCGCGCGCGATCAATCGCGCCCCAACGCCCAACGGGCTGTCGTCCGAAGAAAACATTTTCTGCCACAGTCAGCGGTCCGGCCAGGCTGCGCTCCTGGAACACCATCGCGATGCCCGCAGCTTGGGCTGCGCGGGGGTTGTTGAAAGAAACCAGTTGCCCTCTGAGGTAGAGGGAGCCCTCGTCAGGCGGGAAGACCCCCGCCAGGATATGCATGAGGGTGTTTTTGCCTGCGCCGTTTTCCCCCAGCAGGCCATGGACCTCGCCGGGACGGACTTCGAAGTTCACGCCATTAAGCGCGCGGACGCCCGGGAATGACTTGGAAATTCCACGGGCTTGGAGCAGCGACGCGGGCGTGGCATTGGCGCTCATTCGTGAACGTGCATATCCCAACCCAGATACGTGGTAACGGCTTCATTGATGGCGTTGGCGCAGTTGGCGCGGACCATCGAGACATGATGCTCGAACCCTTGCTTGCAGATGTATTTAAGCAACTTCTGCAGGTCCGGGATCTGGCACACGGCAATGGAGCCGAGCATGTTGAAGGGATCCGCGGTGAATTGGCCTTCACCGACATAACCCCGCACTCGGCCATGCGCGTCGTCGGTCGAGAAGCGCAGGTAGGTCATCGGACCGGGTTCGACCTTGGCATTGATACCGCCGAAACAGATTTCCTCACCCAGCACGCTTCCAAGCACGCTGAGGTTGGCGATCTCGACTGGCTTCCCCACGAATCCCTTAGGATAATTGCCGCAGTGCTGGGCCACGCACTTGTTTCTGTCCTCGGCGTAATTGTTGTTCCAATCCACGATCGCCGCCGGGTTGCCGGTGGCCAGGACCAGGGCGTACATGGCGGTCACCCCGGCAACGTCCACCTCGCACGCGCAGGGGATGAGTTGGTCGCTCATCATGCTCATCGTTAAGCAGGTCGCGCAGCCGTAGTGCTGCTGAATCGAGGTCCAGCACTGAAACCCGGCGGCATCGATCGCGTTCGCCTGCATCCAATCCTCCGCTGCCAGGAACAGCCGGAGATGCTTCTCGAACTTCGCCTCGAGGTTTCCGATGCCGGGCGCGACCGATCCATAGCCCTTGATCTCAGCCAGCTTGTTTCTGGCGCGGTTAGTTGTGACATCCACCTTGTTTGCGGCGGCGATAATCTCGGAGAGATCCACCGGGATGACCGTGATCCCGGAGGCTTGGAGCAGCTTTTCGCTCGCGCGCATCGTTTGAAAGGCGGCCGGGCGGGCGCCAATCGCGCCGATGCGGGCGTTGCGCAGTCCGTTGACCACCCGGCAAACCGAGGCAAAGAACTGCAGGTCCTTGAGGAAGGCCGAGCTGCCAAGCGCGACGGTGTGGGTCGCCGTATCGGTCCAGGGGATGCCGTACTGGCGGAAGTTATTGCAGACCGAAATCTTGCCACAAAAGGAATCCCGACGGTGCGTCGTGTCGAGCTTGTCCAACTCGTCATCGCTGGCTTGCACGAGGACCGGCACTCCGAGTTTGGCCCAGTTGAGCGTGTTCACGATGCCGAGTTCGTCGCTGAAGTTCGGCAAGCAGACAATAACGCCATCAATCTCGTTACGGTGCTGATTGAAAAAGTTAGCGCATTTACGACCGTCTGCGACGGTCTCAATGGCCCCCGTCGGTGTTTCACCCGCAGGGAGGATGAGGCTGCGATGGCCGGCTCTCTTGATTTGCTCGACGACTTGCTCGCGCCCGGTGCTCGCCAATTCGGCGGAGAAGCAGCCGCGCGTCCCAACGACCACGCCAAAGGTAAGTTCGTTCTTTCTCATAAGTGTCCCATTTTAGGTGGAAGGATTATTTTGGTATGATAGCGGGTTAACGCTTCAGTTCGGGCAGTTTCTTGGCCAAGTACTTAAGGCTTTCCTGGATCCAGCGGTCAGGGTTATCCACCGGGTAATGCGGTTCACCCATTTCGATGCCGGCGATGCAAGGTTCGCCAACCCGCTTGCAGTTCTCCTCGATTCCCAATTCGATGGCTTTGTTTACGTAAGCGGGAAAATCCACCGTGCCCGTGCCGATGATGCTGTTGGTATGGTCATAGCCCTGGGTTTCACTCAGATGGATGTGGAGGATCTTGTCTTTGATTTTCTCAAGACGTTGCGGTCCCTCGCGGTTGATGACGAAATGGCCGATATCGAGGTTTGGAAAGACGTTGGGCAAGCCGATATCCTCAACCATGCGGGCCGCCTTATCGGTGCTGTTAAGGATGAAATAGATGTGCGGTTCGATTTCCAGGTCCACCAACAAACCCTGCTTGAGCCCCCATTGCGCCAGTTTGCGGATGGAATCAATGGAGTTCAGCCACGCGACCTCGGGCAGCATTTCGGCCAGATGCACGCCGCAGCCCCAACAAATAAGCACCTGGCGGCCGCCCAACTCGAGTTGGAACTCGCTGCATCGTTTCATGTAATCGAGGACCTGTTGACGCGTCTTGGCATTGGGACAGGCCATGTGCTCGACTTCGGCCAGCAGCATTTGCGAACTACAGAGGCCCAGGTCTCGGTGCATCTTGGACACCTCGCGGCGCTTTCTGGCGCTCATCAGGGTAGGATCGCCGGACCCGCAAGCCGCATATTCGGTGAACTTGAAGCCCATGCGCTGGGCGCTTTTGAGTGTTTTCTCAATGGGCCACTTGGCCACCTCATAGACATAGGTATTCAGGGCAAGGTTCATAATGGTCGTGTTATTCTGTTCGCGGAGTTTGGGGTGAGGGTTGTTTTTCTTGGACGGCGCCTGGCGCTGAGAATTCCCTGGCCGCGCTGTCGATCACCAATACCCAATCGCTGCCAGGGCCGGCCCAGGGTGCGGTGAAAGTCATGCGCTCTGCGCGTGGCATGGCGCCAAGGTCGCGCGCCTCGCCTGTCCGCGGATCATACCACCAGGCGTGGAGCTGCGGGCCTTCAATCGAGGTCAGGTCGACCTCCACCGGTCCTCCCTGGGGGAGATAGAGGAAGAGATAACCGTCCCCGCGACAGGCGCGACGATGTTCGGAGCCGGACTTTTCCTCGACGAGGATCGACTGGTCCGGGACACGCGAAAGCACTGGACGGGATTCCATCAGACGGCGCAGGTAACGCATCTGGCACGCCCCAGGCAGGTCCAGCGCCTGACGCCAACCGCGCCGGGCGAAGGTGATCGGTTCGCGACCCCCAGTGCATAATTGCCAGACCGGGTGACAACCGTAAGTGTGACCAAAGGCGCCGGCGAACACGGCCCAATAGGCCGCCTGACGCACATCGTAGTCATCGAACCAACCCAGTTCCTGTGGCTTCCAATTTACGGGGTGGTCCTCGTAACGCGGCTCGCCATCGAGGCAAGGCTTGGGAGGTTGGAGATGGTAGTCGCGGCTGACAATTTCCCAATTCGGCAAGTGCTTCTGCTCATGCCCCGACTGGGCGAGATTGAAGTCCAGCCAATCCGCTCGATGAAACCAGTCGGAGGAGCTGTGACCGCCTCCGCCTCCCGGCGGATGAAAGGTCATAAGGTGATTCGGGTCTGCGGATTTGATGCCGTTGCCCAGCGCATCCCAGATGAGACGATTGGCCCCGCCGCCCGGACGATCGCCTCCATTGAACCAGATGATGTTCCAAGTGTCACGGTAGCGGTTGCCAATCCATTCACCGTAGTGTCTTGCGTTGTCCGGATTGAAGATGATGGGACCTTTGCCGTGCGCTAGAAGTTCGATCTTGTCGCCCCAGGTTGGCACCAAGCCGATCATCAACCCCTTCTGACCCGCCAATTCGATGAAACGGTCTATGCGCCGGAAGTAAGCTCCGTTCGGCCGGAGCGGATCGCCGTCGAGCAGGGGCAATTCGCCATACGCATTGGGTACCGTCAATCCTTCGAATTCGGCCAAAACCACCGCTTGAAGCACGGTGAAACCCTTTTGACGCCTATTCTCGAAGTAAAACTCGGCTTCTTCCATTGTCGCTCGGTGGAAGAGTTCCCAAATCGTGTCGCCGAGCCAGAAAAAGGGCTGGCCGTCCTCCCATACCAGGAAACGACGGCTATCGGAAATCGTGAGGCGTTTCATTGATTCTATAGCTCCGTGCCCATCTCCGCTTGAGGCGCCGGCGCCGGGGCGGCCGTCGAGCAGCCGACGGCGGTTGAGGCTGGCCTCATGCCCGAGTTCTTCATGGCGTAAAAGAAGGCAAAAACGTAGGGAACCAGGCAGACGCCAAAGGAGCGTTGCAGTCCGATCGTGTCAGCCAGCCTGCCTTGAATAATCGGGAGCGCGGCGCAACCCAAGAAACCCATGGTTAGCAATCCTGAAGCTTTCGCGGTCTGTTCCCCAAGACCCTGGATCGCCAGCGAATACAGCGTGGGGAAGAAAATCGAAACAAAGAACCCGGCCCCCATAATCGATCCAATGGCCAAACCGCCTTTGGCCACCATCATAAGGCCAACGAAAAGAAACGCCGCCACTGCGTTGAAAGCCAAGTTATACGCGGGTCTCACTCGCTTCTGCACCCACGAGCCCGCCAGGCGGCCGAAAGCAAACACCGCGAAATAGACGGTGAACAACTGCTGGGAGGCGCGCGAGGTCACGCCGGCAACCGCCGGGTCTTCAAGATAATTGCGGAACAGGCTGAACAATCCCGTCTCCGCGCCTAATACGAGGAAGATGGTTACGAAGCCAAACAACACTTGCGGCCGAGCCCAAAGGCTCGAGGTCGGCGTGGACCCTGCCGAACAGACACTGTTGGCGCTGAGGCTGGCCGAAATATCGACGCCCCGGGCCATCAAGGTAAGGAGGAAGATGCCGATGAGGATTATTCCAATGACCAGAAACAACCCCTTCATGTACGGCATTTTTCCCACAACACCCAGAGTGCTCGCCGGGATAATCAGGGTCAGCATGAACGGGGCGATGATCTGCGCGATCGCCCCCAGAGCATTGCCCAGGTTGAGCCGGCTTGAACCGCCAGCCGGCGGCCCGAGACCTGAGAGCAAGGGGTTGCCGGCCACCAACTGGAAATTGAACCCCATTCCGATGACGAAAAACGCGGCCAGGACTAGCGCGTAATTCCCGCTTTGCAATCCGGGAACCAGCAGCAGCGTGCCCGCCGCGAACAAAGCCATGGCAATGCTCAGGCAGTTCTTATATCCCAGGCGGGGGATAAGGAAGCCGATTCCCACCGCCAGCACGAAAGGTATATTCTTGGCAAAGGTGGTGTATTGCTGTTGCAGATAGTTGAGATGGAAATAATCTTTGAATTCCGGGTTGAATGCTCCCTCGAAACACAGCGCCATCCCGCAGAAGAAATAAATGAAATAGACCGTGTAAAGCAGGGGCCTCGGCTCGGGGATTGTCAATGCGGTCGTTTTCACTTTTTGCGGGAAACTCCAGCCGGGAGCGCCGCCGGCCCGGCGGCGCCCCTCTCGTGGGAAGAACCCTCCGGCGGGCCGCCGGCGCTCCCAGTGGCACGAGATTGTTTCATGCAGCGTTTGTGGTTTGACATTCCTCAATCATGGCTGCGGCGCGCCTCCGCCAGGCATCGACGATCCGATCGTAGAACGGGTGCTGGTCGGAGTTCTCGATCAAATTGTGCTCGGACAAGTAATCGAGGCATTTGCGAACGCCTTGCTCGAAGGCGACCGTGTAATGAAAGCCCAGGTCCCGTTTGGCCTTTGAGTTATCGAAGAGGTTGTGGTGGCGGAAATTCTCGAGGCACCACTCCGCTTGTTTGGGCGCGATCCGAGCGAGCAGGTCGGTAGGGATGTAAACGAAGTCAGGCTCCGGCGCTCCCATCACGCGGGCGATGGTCCGCCAGATATGATTGTGGGTCATCCATTCGTCTCCCGAAAGACTGTAGGCCTGCCCGAGCGCTTTGGGGTTGCCGACGGCCCCGACAAACCCGCTCGCCGTGTCGTCCCGGTAGCTGGCGACCCAAACCGAAGTGCCGTCCCCGTGCAGGATGATCGGTTTGCCGCGCCGCACGCGGTCCAGATGATAGCTCTGGCCGCCAAAGGAATGGATGCCGGGACTCCACGCCTCGTTGTAGGTGAAGGTGGGCCGGCACACGGTCAGAGCGAAATCTCCCCGCCGATGCGCTTCCCAAAACGCTTGTTCGCACTGCATCTTTTTGTGCGCATACGGGAAGCTGGGAAGCGCGCCCACGATGCCGTTCTCCTCCGTCACCGGGTACCTTTGAGGCGTCTTGGTGTAAACGTCCACCGTGCTGCAGAAAATAAACTGACGGGTGCGGCACCGGAAGATCTCGATGTCACATCGAGCGTCTTCTGGCTCGTAGCAGATCATATCGATGACGCAGTCAAAGGTATCCGTCCCGCTCAGTTTTGCGCGGAAGTCCTCGCGGTGGGTCCGGTCACCGGTAATGATCTTGGCGCCGCGAAGCCACTCTGGCGGTTGGGCGTCATAATTGAACAGCGTGAGGTCATGCCCTCGTTCCAACAGGGCCCGGGTTATGGGAGTGCTGATGTTACCTGTGCCGCCTATGATCAGGATCTTCATGGCTGTTTTGGACCTGGCTGCTCCGGTCGAAAGGGTTCGTTGTCCCGAAGGATGGCCCGGTCGCCGATGTCGTTCTTGATATTCACGCCGTAATAGCCGTTGTTGCCTTCGAGGATGGCGGACTTCAGGCCCGCTTTGAGATGAATGCTGCCGGGTTGCTTCCGCACGTCTTCCCCGGTCCAGGCGTTGCCGGGTTTGCGTTGATGCGACCGAGCGTCAAAAGTCGAGTTGTGGACCTGGAGTTTGCCGTTCTCGGCGACAATCGAGTAGCCCGGGTCGTGGTCGTTGTCGTTCGAGAAATAGCAGTCGGAGAATGAGACGTAGGCGCTTCCACGCAGCACCGCGTTGCGCTCGACCGGCCCCCAGAAACCGCAGTTCACGAAGCGGATGCTTCCCGAACAACTTGGCTCCACCACGACCTGTGTGCCGCGGCCGACCAGGTGAGCGTTGAACTCCCCGTTGTTGATTAATAGTCCTTGAGGCTGGATAGCCTCCACTATAAGGCAAGTATCGCAGGCGTCCGCGCCGATGCCGCAGAACTGGCCATTACAGGCGCCGTTCGTGGTCTCTATAAACCGATACCCGACTTTAGCGGGAAATACGAAGGTGTCGTTGACATATTCCCAGTCCGTACGCCCGAAAATGAAGGCCTCGAGGTGCCGCTGCATGTAGGCAAACACCCGCTTCCAATTGCCCGCAAACGCCGGGTGCGCCCAGAAGTGGGAGTGGAACTGCACGTTCTCAATACGACCGATATCCCCCGTCCAGTCAATCAGAATGCCGCGCCGCAGCACGCACCCATTAATGCCCAAGAGCCGATGCCGGCCGTTTTCTGTTGGCCCGGTCCGAATGCCGTTATAGCTGTTGACCAGCGTGACGTTCTCCACCGTGCTGTCGAAGCTAACCTCGTCGGCATGAGCCGGGTTGGCGCGGATATGAATGGTCCAGGGATATGGCCGGACATCCTCCACCTTTTGCTCGGGGTAGTAAATCGTGACGCCTTTGAGCGAGGTGGAACTTCGCATCTCGATGAAAGCGGGACCCTCTTCCTGATCCCGCGCTTCGGTCGGCTCGAGGATCGAACCGGTTGCGGGTTCCCAGGATTGCGGCGCCTGGTTCACGCCGGACAGATGCACCCCCATCTTGAGTTCGAGATGCCCCTTGCACCGCCACCTGCCGGCGGGGATTGTCACCACACCGCCCCGCGCACTCGCGGCGTCAATCGCCTTCTGAATCGCTTCCGTGCAATCGGATTGGCCGTCGCCCACGGCGCCAAAGCTCTCAATGTTCACGGCGCCTGGTGGCTGAGACTGCGGAGGCGCGGTCGAAGGAGGCGCCTGGGCAAGGACCGACACAGCCAAAACCAGGACTGGAAACAGGCAAAGAAAGGTGAGGTTCTTCATATTCTGAACTGAAGCGTTAATCGGTGCTGAGTTTCACCTCCGACCCGCTGATCCTCTCGTTGCTGCCCACGCGTGTGATGAGCGTTTTGCCATCGACCTGTTTGCGCTCAAACTGATCCAGGTTGGTGATCCTTACCCCCGCATCATAGCGGGCGACGGCCTCCTGGCAGCCCATCTCGTGGGCGCTTTCCGCCACCCGGTAATAAAAATCACGGGACCCGCCCAAGCGCATGTCCGCCAGGAAATAACGCGCGTTTACTTCGGGATAGGCGAAGTCGGAGTTCAAGACAACTCTCGAACCATCGGCGGGAAGCCCGGTCGTGGCGAAGCTTAGCCGCCGTTTTGGGGGACTGCCCGATGCGACAAACCAACGCGAATTCACGGCGCGGCAACCTCCAGTCCAACGCCGTAATGCCTCCGCGACAGCCGGGTCCGATTTGGTCCGACCCTGATAGGAACTGGCTGGACAGCCGAGCGTCAGATCCAGCAAGACCAGCCGCATCGGCGCTTGCAAATAGGCTCCGTCATTGGACAGTCGCAACTCATCGCCCGTGACCGTGCGATCGGAACCGCGCTGAACAATGCGCATGACGCGGCCGTCCTTCCCGAACCGGTTAGTTACCCAGCGGCGCTCGATCTCGTTGGTGTTTACCACGCGCGCACCCTCATCCCAAAGGCGGATCGCCTCCCGCGAATCCGGGTCTGCTCCCTTGCTATAATCGCGGTACATCCCCACATTGCCCCCGAGCGACATGTCGGCCAAGAGGTAACGAACCTGCGGTTCGCGCCAGATGACCGTTTGCCAATCGGCGCTTTGGGCCAAGGCCCCAAGCGAAAAACCAACCGCCAGGCCTGTGACAATCCCGAATTTGAGGTTGAGGTTCATTGCCGCAGAGGGGTTCCGGGCGCCGGGAAATGCTTTGCGGCATCATCAAGCACCAAAACCCAATCCAATGCTTCACCTGGGTCGGGCGGGTTGAACTCCTGAACACCCGTGTTGGCGAACTCGCCGATAGCGGTGGCCTCGCCCGTCCGGGGATTGAACCACCAGGCTTTTACCAGACTGCCCTGGATGGCATCCATGCGGACCTTGAATTTCCGTCCAACGGGCGAATAGACCATGGCGTAGCCGCCACCGCTATCCCGCGTGGCGACGTAACGATAGCGCCCCGCGCCCGGAACACTCGTGGGTGCGAGGTCGGTGACGATCACGGTGTCAGCCGGAATCCGGGTCAGGAACGGCCGCGAGAGTAGCAGATTCTTGGCATGCTGCGCCTGGGCCGCCCCCGGTTGATCGATCGCCTCGGTCCACGGCATGAGTGGGTTGTTGATGGGCGCGCGGTTTGTCGTCCACATTTGCCAGACCGAATGGTGCCCGTAAGTGTGGCCGCACGCGCCGCTAAACAAGTCCCAATAGAGAGGCCGGCGGACGTCCGCGGCCACTGAATGGCCAAACTTCTTGGCATCGAAAGCAATTGGATGGCCCTCATAAATTGGTTCGCCGTCAATCACTGGTTTTGGCGGCGCGCGATTGTAATCGACGCGGGTTTGGTCGTAGTGACCGGTGAACTCCGCGGCGTGGCCATTCTGGCGCAGGTTGAAGTCCAGCCAGGCTTCATCGTGAAACCATTGCGCAGATCCGGAACCACCGCTCGGGTGCAAGGTGATCAGGTGCGCGCCACCGTCACCCTTGCGCAAGCCCGCAGCCATCGCTCTCAGAATCTCCCTATGCCGCTCGTTCTCAACCGGGCGATCGCCCCCGAGAATCCAAACCAGACCGGCATCGCGGTAGCGCCGCCCCAGCCATTCTCCGTAGGTAGCGGCATTTTCAGGGGTAAAGATCTCCGGTCCTGCGCCCCAGGCTTTGTTCCATTTGTCACCCCAGGTCGGCAGCATGCCGATATACATGCCCAAGGTGTTGGCTCGGGCGACGATCCAGTCCACGTGTTTGAAATACTCTTCGCTGGGATGCAAGGGATCGGCGTTGACCAGCGGAAGTTGCCCATAGGAATTTGGGTCCGTAAGGCCCGCAAACTCTGCCAGAACGACCGCCTGGATGATCGTGAATCCCTTGCCGGCTCGATTTTCGAGATATCGCTCCGCATTCTCCCGATCCAGCCGGTGGAACAATTCCCAAGCGGTATCCCCCAACCAGAAAAATGGCTGCCCCGATTCCGTCACCAGGAAACGCCGGTTTTCGCTGACCTTCAGTCTTGGCAATGCGTCGGCTAAGCAGCACAAGCTGGTTAAGACCGCGCACGCCGCCGAAACACATGCTCGCGCTCGCGAGGAGAGACTTGGATGAAGTTCGATTCTCATGGGGACTCAGGCCGAGAGGGGATCAAATTGACGGTTCTTGTTGGCGCCGACGACCTGGTTGGCCGCCCTGAGAGCCTTGCGGACGCTGGCGCCGCTTCGCAGGAGGTAATTGACGTACAGGCTTTCCAGGACGGCAAGCTGCGCCAGTCGCTGCGAGCCAATCTCGCCGTTGATGTGCTCCTGGAACACGGCCGTCAGCAGCACGACATCCGCCAATTTGGCGAGGGAGGAACGGGGAAAATTCGTGATGGCTAAAACGCGGACCCCGCGGGCCTGGGCCTCGCGGGCGGCCGCCAGGATGGGTTTGCTCTCGCCCGAGTAAGAGATGGCTACCATCACGTCCCAACGGGTCAAGTGGTTGCTCAGAATAATGAGCTGGAGGTCCGGGTCCTCGGCGGTATGGCAAGGCACGCCGACGCGGAGAAACTTCTGATAAGCCTCCCGCGCGACGACCGCCGCATTGCCCAAACCAAAGAAAGCCAGACTCTTCGCGGCCAGCAGGGCGGCGACCGCCTTGCTGTATTGAACTGGATCCACCGCCGCCAGAGTGTCCTGTAAAGCTTGAACTGAGTTTGCAAACACCTTGCGGAGAACCGTCTCCGGAGTGTCTGCCAGGCCAATGTCCCGATAGGGAACCTCCGTCTCGGGCGAGGCGAAATCCTTGCGCAACGCCGGAAAGCCATCGTAGCCCAGGCGCTGAGCCAGCCGCACCACCGTCGCCTGACTGCATCCGGCGTGGCTCGAGAACTCCACCACCCCGGCGTCATGGATGGCCTCCGGCGCGGCCAGGAGGTAATCCGCGGCCTTACGCTCCGCTTTTTTCAGCGAATGATAGATGCCGCGCAGCCGGATCAAGCAGCGATGCGGGACGCGTTCGCTATGCTCGCCGGCGGGGGATAATGAGCTTTCAACCTTCATAACTTTGAGTTTAACGCTCGCAAACTCGGGTGCAGCTCTCGGTAGATCGCAAAACGATCGGCATAGGTCGCGACGCGATCCGCGGAAGGCAAATACTCGCGCTCGTAGTGGATGGTTTGCGCCACGGCCTCCTCCAGATTCTGGTATATCCCCGCCCCCGTGCCCGCCAGCAATGCGGCGCCCAGGCAGGCTGCCTCGCGACATCGCACGGTACGCAAAGGTCGGTTCAGGATGTCGGCTTTGAGTTGAAGCCACACCGCCGATTTGGCGCCACCGCCCACTGCCACGAGTTCATCGAGCCGGATACCGCAGGCCCGCATGGCCTCGAGGTTGAGCCTGAGTTCAAACGTGAGCCCCTCCAAAATGGCTTTGGCCACATCGTGTCGCGTGGTTGCCAGCGTCAAACCCACCACCGCCCCCTTCGAGCGCAGGTCGCACGTGGGCGTGCCGCTGCCGTTAAGATGGGGCAGGAACATCACTGGAGACGGACCCTGCGGCATGAGCCCATCGATGAGTTGATAAGCATCCATCGCCTGGCGCATGGATTCAGCGGCGTCCGGGCCGGCAAAGTTGTCACGCCACCATCGCAACAGGATGCCTCCGATGTGGTTGAGTGAGAAGGTGAAATACATCCCGCCTTTCGCATGGAAGTAGCAGGGATAAAAACTGTTGAACATCGCCTCCGAGAGAACCGGCCGGTCCAGCGCCGTGGAAAGCACCTCCGCCGTGCCGGTGGACACGACACCCACGCCTTCACGGACAGCACCCGCCCCCAGTGCGGCACAGGTTTGATCATGGCCCCCGGTCACCAGCACCAGGTCCGGTGGCAGGCCCAATTCCGCGGCGAGGTCAGGTCGGAGGCTCCCCACTGCCGTACCCGAAGGCGCTGGTCTGGACCAAATCTCCTTACTTAAACCGAAGGTCTGGTGAATCGTCTCGCTCCATTGTTGGGCGCCCAATTCGAAGGCCATCGTGCGCGAGGCCATGGTGTAATCGATCACCGCTTCTCCGCCCAGTTTTCCAAGAATAAAATCCGCATAGGTTACGATCTTCGTCGCGCGCGCGAACACCGCAGGGGCCAACTCCCGAAGCAGCAGGACTTTGACCAATGAGTTCATTGGGTGCGGTCTCATACCGGTCCGCTCAAAGAGAGCCAACGCGCCAAGGGCCTCCGCACACCGTTCGGCCTGCGGCCCGGAACGGTAGTCCATGCCCAGGATCGCCGCGCTCAGCGCGCGAAACTCCTCGTCCACGGGAATAATGGCATCGCCCTGCGCCGACACGCTCAACGCCTTAATGTCCTTACCGCCCGACGCGCTTACGGCCTCACGAAGCGCGGTTTTAGTCAAAGACCAGACCTGTTCCGCGTCCTGCTCAGCTTTGGCGGGCCCGTCACAGATCACGCCATATTCTCGAAAACCCTGGCCCAGGACGCGACCCTCGGGGCTGAAGACAATCGCCTTGCAACCGGTGGTGCCCACATCGAGTCCGACGAGTTTCATAAACGCTCAAGAGGCTAAGCCACAAAAGCGATCCTGCTGCCGCCGCATGGCGACGAGCGGCGTGTCTGGCAGGTGGTCCAGGTCATCGTAACGGATCGCTTCTCACAGGGCCACGTCGCGCGCCAATACACACCCTTTGGCCAATCCCAAAGGCAGCAGGTTTTCCCGGCGGGCGGCCTCGGCAGTGTCAATTGACCCACGATAGCAATGCTCGCCGATGGCATCCAGCGTCTCTCCGGCCTTGAGCGCGCGTTTGGCAATGGCGATGCACTCCGCTACCGGGCGCGCCAGCGGGTGGCCGCCCGATTCGCCGTAGATCACGGTCTGCGCCGCGGTGAGCGGCACTTCGATGCTGCATAGGTGGTAGGGCCGGAAGAGCAAATAGTTGGGACCCAGCCCCATGTCGCGCTGGATGAGACCGTGCCGGAGCCGGGCCTGGTCGGTCGTGAACACAACGAACACCCCGGGGTGGACCCCAAGCGCAAAATCCACCACGCCCGGCCGGTTGAGCACGCCGCCCTGGGATTTAGGACAAAATACCTGGTGCAACGTTTCGCGAGTGGCCTTGGCTCCGTGCATCCCTCGCACATCGGGAATCAAACCTGTAGCATTGGCCACGCTGCACATCTCGACCGCCGTCTTCGACCCGTCCACAAATTCACAAAGCATCCGCGCGCTCATGTCACGCGCCTTGGCTTTCTCCGCCAGCGCCTCCGGCGTCGCGGTAATGTCGAGCGGGTTGTTTTTGCCTTTCCCAGCCGCCACCACCTCAAACCCCAGGGCGGTGGCGAAGCGGTAAAGCTCCAGGATCGCGGCCGGTTCATCTCCCGCCGCCAGCGTGTAAATCACCCCCGCCTCCCGCGCCAAATGATTCAGAATCGGACCCACCGTCACATCACACTCGACGTTCATCATCACGACGTGTTTGCGCGCGCGGATGCAATCGAGAGCGATCGACACCCCCAGTTCCGGAGAACCCGTGGCATCGATGACCGTCTGCACCCCAGCCAACCGCGGCGCGATCCGCCAATCCGTGGCCAGGGCAATCCGACCGGCGTCAATCGCCGCTTGTGCTGCTTCGAAGGAATCCACCCGCGCCAGGCGCTCAGCCGGCAGCCGGGCCATCTGACAGGCCAACTCCGCCCGCTCGAAGGTGACGTCCACGACTACCGGAATGCGCGCGCCCTTCATGAGCTGAACCTGGCACAAGATCTCCTGGCCCATTTGGCCGGCTCCAATCAGACCAATCCCAACGGGCGCGCCTTTGGCCTCCAGCTCGATCAGCCGTTCGTTTATTGCGTTCATTGACTTGTGAAATGAATGGTTTAGTCAGGCTCCACCATGACCTTGAGGGCCTCTCCGGACGCGGCGATCGCAAAGGCCTCCCCGATGCGGGACAGCGGCAGGACGTGCGTAATCAGTTTTCCGGCGCACACCACCTGGCGAGCCAGGACGCGCAGGGCTTCTTCGTGGTAGCTCGGATGGTACGAAAAAGCTCCGAGCACCACCTTCTCTCCGTAATGTATCAGGTTGGCGTTAAGGTTGACCATGGGGTTGGCCTTGGGCAGTCCGCCAAAAAGCACAATCCGGCCGCCGCGCCGGGCCATTTCCACAGCCTGCGTCTGCGTCGCCGAGACGGGGTTGGCGCACACCACCACGTCGGCGCCAAGTCCGTCCGTCAGCCGCATGACTTCGGCGACAACGTTCTGCCCCGCCACGTCGATGATCGCTTCCGGTTGGAACTGCGCCGCAATGCGGCGGCGCGCCGGGCTTGGCTCCGCGACAATGACTCGCGCCCCGCGCGCCTGCCCCAGCACCGTGTGCAGGCAGCCGATCGGCCCGGCGCCAAGCACCACCAACGTCTCCCCCAGGCTCAATCCGCAGTGATCGTGCGAGGCCAAGACCGACGAGAGCGTCTCCGCCAGGGCGCCTTCCTGGAACGACAGGCCCTCGGGCATCCGGTGAACGATGCCATGGGTCAGGACCTCGTTACTCAAACAAACGTACTCGGCGAACCCGCCGTCGTAGCCGACCGTAATGCCCAAGAGCCGCAGATCCGTGCAGAGATTGAATTTCCCCCGCCGGCAATACCAACACTGGCCGCAATGAATGTCCGGGGCCGCGGCAACCCGGTCGCCAGTCTGGAACCCCTTCACCTCAGATCCTGTCTCCACCACCGTTCCCGCCAATTCGTGGCCTTGGATCATGTATGTGCCAGGCGTCGGACCCTCCTGCCACCGGCGCAGATCCGAGCCGCAAACTCCGCAGGCTTCCATCTTCAGAAGCAAGCCATCCATCGGAGCTCTCGGCCGAGGCGCCTCTCGGAGTTCAATGGTCTTGGCAGCAGTGAGACAGGCAGTTTTCATTTCGGTTGTTTGGGTACCTTCGAGCCGAACGCCTGATCACCAGCCAGCAAACGTCTCCCAACCGCTCCGCCGGGATGAATCACTGCAAATTGATTCCTCGTGTAACCGGTGACTTTCATCAAAACGATGCAGATGGCATCGAACGCGGCAACTACGGCCAAGGTGCTTGCCGTGGCCAGCATGTTGAACTCGTCAGGCTCCCGTTCCACTTTCACTCGCAGCAAATAGTCCGCGGCCCGGCCCACCGCCGACTCCGGATTCTCGGTAACGCCGATGATCGACACACGCTTGGCCTGAAGCGGGGCGATCAAGCTCACTATCTCCCGCGTGTTGCCCCCCTTGGAAATCAAAACGGCGATGTCGGATGGCTGCGCCAGTCCCAGCCCGCCGTGCAAAGCATCGCCAGGCGCCAGAAAAACCGCCGGGCGTCCAATGCAGCATAGCGAATGCGCGATCTTCCTCGCCGCAGCCGCCGAGGTCCCGCACCCGGTCGCGAGAACCCGTCCCCGGCACCGCGCAATGGCTCGAACACACGCTGAAAGAGCTCGTGGATCAATGGTCCCGCTGAGTTCCTGTATCGCGGCAGCCTCCGCGCTCCAAACGGATTCGGCCGTCTTCCAGATCTCCCCTGGCGCCGACAACTTGCCTCCGCGCGCCAGGCTCATCCGGTTGCCCTCGTCGCGCCAGACCGATCCCGTCGTCTTCCGGATCCCCAGCGTGTGGACGCTATTCTTTTTCATATGTCAGCACCTTGTTATGCACAGCATAGGCGCTGAATGATGGCTATTTGATTGAAACGCATCCATTGATGCAAGGACAATTTCATATTTAAGAACAGAAACTGAAATATATTTGCGCAATCCCCCAGCCAGGGCGTCGTGCATGCGCGTATAAGCCTCTTTCGCGTTCATCCCGTTGGCGACCATGGCATCCGTGGTGGAACGGACCAGCGCTTCGTTGATATTTGACTGGAACCCGTTCCAACTTTCCAGCCCATCGGCGGCGTTGGCGCCAGACCATCGTCCAGGGCGCAAGCCTGGCCCGCCAGGGAAAGGACCAGCCCCAATATCCAGCAGTGGGTCCGAACGAGTTTAAGCTGACCTCGCATCGCGGGCAGCGTTAGCGTTTTGCTCCCGGGGCAAATCCAACCTGCCAGGATACGAGTCCCGGACGGCCCTCAAAGGCAGCCGACAACAAGGCGCCGGTTCGTTCAAGGCGCACCGGGACCGCGGCGCCCGATTTGGCGCTCGCCCGCGCCTTCCCCACGGCCACATTCTCTGGGACGTGGAAGAACAGGACGTATTCTTGCCCAGGGACGCTTTCCGAGGTCCCGCTCAACACCCCTTGCGAGGAGTCCCAGGCCAGTTCCTGGATTGAGCACGCGCCGGTGATGTGCCTCGATATGCCGATCCATTGCGGCCGGTCCAGCACGGGATGCACCAGCACCACCCGGGTATCGTGTCCTTCCACTTCGATCGCCAATTGGTCTCGGAAAACCCCCAGCAGCTTCTGATTCCAGAAGTCAAAGGCGATGTAGTCTCTGCCCCCATCCAGCCCCAGTTTGGCTGCAATGGAAACGCTCTTGGTGACCGGCGCGCTCCGCCAATTCGGCAGCGCCACAACGTCATAAGAGCCTGATTTTGCGTTCACCTTCAGATCGAGGATCTCGGGGTAATGGTGGACATAGTCGTCGGCCCGCGTGTGTTTGAAGGTGTCCCACGACAGATCCGTGCCTCTGCTGAAGAGGTCAACAGGTTGGATGGGCATGGTGGGCAGCGTCCGTTGCAAGAGCGCGAGCCGCTCCGGGGGCGTTTCCGGCATGACCCCGGCCAGCGGATATACCACCCCGCTGAGCGCCACCAGGCTGACCAGCGTCCGCGCCTCGGCCGGGGTCAGGCCAAAGCCGATCATCGGCTCCTCCCGCGTGCGGGCCGTCTCCACCACGATTGCAGGCCGCCTGAGTTTAGCTTCTTCGACAGCCATCGGCTCGCCCAAGTCCATGCCTTCCCCCGGCATGACATAGACCACCATGCGGTTGAGAAAGGCGTTGGCATTGATGGAACTGAAGAACGAATGCATGCCGTGCCAGTTGTTGTAAGCGTCATGCCCGTTGAAATAGGAATCGAAGAAGCCAATGCCGTTCAGCGGCGTGCCGGCGGGGCATCCCTCCACAAAAGTCCTCGGGCCGATGACTTTGCGAATAAGCTCCAGCCGGTTCCGATAGGCGGTGACAGGGTCCAGGTCTTTAGCGCGCAATTTCTCCCGGTCTGTGGCCGGGACGTATTTGGGCAGGGCATGCTCACCGTCGAACTTATAGTATTCGAAGCCCCACCCGCCCAGTGTGGTGAAGAGGTGCTTGAGAAAGTCGAGGACTTCGGGATTCGTCGAATCCAACGCCGGAGTTCCATAGTCCAGGATGATCTTCCCTTGCTTGTCCCGCAGGTACCAATCCGGGTGCGCCTCGACCGCCCCGGCGTAGGCGTTAGGCACCAGCCAAAGACCAGGATGTAGCCCCTTGGACTTGATGTAGTCCGTCAACCACTTCGGGCCGTGCGGGAATTTCTGGGTGTTCCAATGCTCAATCCAGTAGTGCCCTTCCTTCAAACCGCCGTCGTAACCGTCGTCAAGCTGGACATATTGGAAGCCATAGGGTTTCAGGTTCTCGGCCAGCCAATCCGTATTCCGGACGACCGCTTGCTCTGTGACGTCTCCGTAATAGCTCGTCCAACTGCACCAGACCATTGGGGGCCGTGGAAAGCGGCTTTCGTCGAACGAGGCATAGAACGGCAGGCCCAAGGTCTTGGTGTAGTAATCCGGCGTCAATCGAACCTGCGCGCTCCCGGAAAACGGCAGCGTTAGCTCGAGGACATCAGCCCGTGATTCAGCATCCACAAGCCGTGCCTGAACGGGGAACTCGACGGCTATGTCCGTAGCCCGATCAAAGAGGCTATGAAAGACACTGCCGGAGACCCTGCCCAGCGCGAAGTACATGCACTCAGGGTTCTGTCGCGGAAGAAAGGAAACGTTCCGCGTCATGCTCCCGCCGTAACTGCCGACGACCTCGTCCGTCCCGGTCCACTCGACAGGGAATCCCTCGCGGTCGAGCAATCGGGCGATGGCGCGTTGCGTGCCGACGGGGACCTGGGCGGTGAAGGTCGCCTCGGGCGAAGTGCAAGAGATCTTCAAAGCCAAGGGGGCCATCTCAAAAAGCCATGTGCTCGGCGGCTGGATCGTCCGGATCAAGAGTGCTCCCTGGCGGTCGCTGTTGATGGTCCAGCCCTTCGCCAGGACGAGTCCTTGGCCTGTCTGGATTTTGAGCTGCCCGTGGGTCGCCAGGGGTCCCAGTCCCGCGCGCTCAACGGCGATGGAACAGGCTCCCGAGTCAGCAGTTATGGTCCAGCCGTCCTGCGAAATGCTTGCCTCGCGGCTCGCGCCCTCGCTGGTCGCCGACAGCGCGATGGCAGCGGCGGCAAGGAGAAAATAGACCGTCGATTTCATGGTTTGTCTCGTAAGGGCGTTATTTCTCAAAACCAAATTCAAGTTCGTTGGCCCAATGAGTAGTCCAGTCATTATGAAAAGCGAAGCAGTTGTCTTTGGACACGCTCCGGCCCGCTGCTAACTCGAATGCGTCCCCGCCATTATTGACCCTGAAACTGAACTTGATGGTCTGGCCGGCATCAACCCGCCGCTTCACCTCGGGCATCTCGGTCCACGGGATGGCGCACTCGACGACATTGTCCTTCACGACCAGCTTGGCCTCGCCTTTGACTGGCCCGCCGTCCACCGAGGCGCGTGGCTGCCGGGGAAAGAAGTGCTTGCGGATCATTCCCGGGCGCTGGAGGCAGAAAATCTCTGTGCCGCCGCCGTAGGGCTCACCCACCCGGTTCAGGGCGAATTCGTAATCCGTGTCGAAATAAGCGCAGAAGCGCGGCATGGTGCCGGGCGGGTATTGGAGGTGGTCCTTTTTCTCAGGCGGAATGATGTTGAAGGCAATCTGCACATTATGCTTGCCGTTGCCGGAGGGAACCTCGAAGTCCTTGCGATATGAAAAATGGCGCACTCCGGCCGGCCAAGTCAGCTCTTTGCCCTGGCTGGTCACCTTGTCGGGATAAAAGTAGTCGTCATCATTGCGAGTTTCGAAGCGCGGCAAGCCGTCCATGCTGGGTACCTTCGCGGCAAAGTAAAAGAAGCGGTCGTCGTAAGCCATCCAGGCGGTCACCGCGCCGCCGCCACCCTGGCGGTCCCAGTCCTTGAAGGGCAGGTAGGCCTTTTCGGTCTCACTGGCACCCACGCGCTGAGCCGCCGTCTGCGGGATGACCCCTTGCCAGTCCTTGAGGTCGCCATCAATGGCGATGGTTCGCCGGGCAATGCAGTTCGCTTGCATCCACTCCGCATGCCTCACCGTCCCGTCCTTCCCCGCGTCAAACTCAGCCAGCAGTTTGTACTGATTGTCAGCCGCTGCCTGACCGCCGGTGACGGTGACAAACACGTCCTTGCTTTCCTGACCTTGAAACGAAAGGGCCTGCTCTTGAGGTTCGACGGCCAACCCCTCGATCCTCACCGTCAATCGGCCTTTCAGAGGCCGGTTCAGGACATCGGAAACCCTGAGCTTGAGCTTCGGCCTGGCGCTGACCGCCGCGGTCAGGTCGCTGGCAACGATATCCACGGGCTCAACCCCAATGATCCGGGCCCGGGCAATGCCCTTGAGCAGGGCAGCAAACGAGCCGCGGCTCCCGTCCGCGCGCAGGAAGTAGCCGAGTTGGTTGAGCGGCACGACGATCCTTCCAGATTCAGCAGCCACTGGATTGGCGTAAAAGTCATAGAGGATGAACTTGCCACCCTCGGAGGGAAGCTCCAGGCGCGCGTCTTTAGCGAGCGCCACCGAGCGGAAGAGGGTCCGGTTCTTGTCATAGCTCGCGCTCAGGTCGCCCGTAATGACCACGGTGCCGTCCTCAGGATTGGACGCGCCCGCGCTCTCGCCGCCGACTGTCTGGCGTAATCCGTCAAAGACAACCACCCAAGGCAAGCCGTTCTTGAAGAGAATCTCCTTGAACTCGCGCTGGCCGATGAAGTGCTGGCAGGCGGCAACCGCCGCCCCGGGCGCCCAAACTTGGGCCACGGCATATTCCTTGCCCTGGAGCCGTGGCTTTTCCGAGGTGAATACATTGCCCGCATAAATCCCGGCGGTCCGATCCTGGCCCATGGCGCGCATGGAGGCGATGACGGCCGCCACCCGGTCGTCTGAATTCGCCACCCAGCTTTCCGTGTCCCACACCCGCACGCGGCCATACTCGCCTTTGCGAGTCATCCATTTCGGCTCCAGCACGGGATCGGCCGAAAGCGGCTGGTAATGAATGCTCACAAAATCCAGGCAGGGCAGAAACGTATCGGCGCCGTCGCAGAAGAGCTTATCGCGGGTGTTGGCTGAGGAACAGGCGCCCCCGATGAGCACCTTTACCCCGGCCTCCTTGCGCGCTTCGAGCACCGCCTCCGCCATCACTTTGTAAAGCTCGCGGAAACGCGGAATATCGGCGCCCCAACCGCTGATGGACACGCCTTCCCAGGGCTCGTTCCATAACTCGACGGCATTCACCGGCCCCTTGGGCCAGCCATATTTCGATACCACGTCCTTGAGGTAGCGCTTGAATTCCGGATCAAACGAGGGCAACCAGGCGAGGTCCTCCTTGATCTCCTCGATGCAGGTATTGTCCGGCTTCAACCAGGGTCGCCCGCGGCCGAGAGGTTGCCGCTCCTGCGGCGTGTTGCCGCAGCCGACGGTGAGCATCAGGGTTACGTCGTTTTCCATCGCCCAGTCAATGTGTGCATCGGCGATGGTGTTGTAGCCGCCTTCGGCTCGCGCCCCCTTTACCCCAAGCCGCTTGAAAACATTGAACACTTGCGGCGACATCTCGTGCGGCCAGCCCAAATCCATAGCATACGTCGGGAGCCGTTCGCGGCCTGACTCCGGGGCGGGCGCCCGCGCGCAAGCGCAGCCAAACGCGCGGCCGAGTTCCCCCAGGTCGAGAATGACGGCGTAGCCCCCAAATGCATCCCCGATTTTAGGATGAACCTCGAAACTCCCTCCCTCTGCCGGCAGGTTCACCTCGACCTGGCTGGAACTGGTGTCGGCGATCTTGAAGACGATAGGCTTCCACCAATCGCCAGGCTTGCCTTTGGTGCCGTAGCGGATGACGTCTGCTTTGATGGTTCCCTTATACGCCTGGCCGGGTTTGACAACGAACGTGAAGGTCACCTCATCGCCCGGCCAGAGGACGTTGGCCCCCAGGCTGCATGCGATCTGCTGCGCCTTCCAGCCCTTCGCTGAGAGGTTGAACGTCTTGCCGAAGTCCTCCATCGCGCTGCCGGTGGTCATTTGGGCCGAGGCGTCGGCCCCGACGAACAGCGCGTTTATCCATACGAAGCCACAGATCCATCGACTGGCCAAAAAGAATTTCATTTTCATATTCGCATCCACCTGCGGCGCGCTTCCAGCCCCATATCCGGCGCCGAGGGGCAGGACTTTTTCATATCTCACTTCAATATTATGGACAATAGCTGCGCCACATCTCCAATTATCAAGATGAACTATTTCTCCAAAGCAAGCAGAATTTCAGAACGTAGTCTATAAAGTGAAAATACTCCTCGCGCCCTGGCCGGGCCGGTTATCGCATGGAGTGGCCAGCCGCCCACCAGTATTGGTCGCATTTGGCGCGCGAATACCGGAACTGGAAGCCCTTGTGTGGAATCAGGCCGCGACCATCAGTAGGAGGCGAATTGGCCTTTCGCTGCGGCCTGCGGGGGCAGAATGAAAGTGAAGGTCGCTCCTTTGTCCGGGACGTCGCTACGAACAGTCAAGGATCCTCCCAATTCCTGGGCGGCGAGAGCGGCGGTGTGCAAACCGAACCCGCGTCCATTCTTGCGCGTCGTGAAACCATGGGCGAAGATGCGAGTCAGATTGTCGGGTTGAATATAACCCCCCGAATGCGGCCGGTTGGCTTCGAGGTATTTCGCGCGCAATAGGGAAGGGACCAACTGCCATGGAATCATGGGCTCCTGGCCAACGAAGCCGCCAGCCTGTCCGTTCCAAAGGGGTCGGGTATCGGCGACGGCATACATGTGGCTGGGGGCTGCAACCTGGTGCTCGGATGCCGTCAGGTTCAGGTCGCCCAGCCCGAGGGGTGGTCCCGTTTGAAATCCGTACGAACCTTGGAAACGATAGCCCCACAGGAGTTCAACCAAAGTGAAACCTCCAGCCCCATGGCTTCGGGCAGGCGCCCACGGAATGGAATTCTCAGGGCTCATTTACTTCTTCTCTTACCACCAGATCAGACAATTTCAGCGGGAGATTGTTAGACGATTCCGCGCTTGCGAAGAGGTCAAAAGGGCACAAGATGTTCGCATGAACACGAACGGGTTGAGATGGCTTCTGTTGTTCTTGCTACTGGATGCGGTGCTGTTCACCACATTCTCTGTCCGTCAATTCGACGCAGCCTCACACCAAACGCATGCATCTGACACTGAAGCTCGCCGAGCCGACGCACGCGTCATAATTCACACCGTGCTGGCCAGCCTCGCCGTGCCTAGCGCCACCGCATAATCGGGTGGCCTAAGCCCTCGCCTTTGTTGCGCAGGGGGCGGCGTCTATAATCCACCAGGGCCAAACTGATTGCGCCTCTGGGCAGGATGACCCAATATCCCCATCGGCTCTTGAGTTGATCGATTGTCGGCGCAAAATATCGCGCTATGCACCATTCACTTCCACCGAATCCAGCGGCCATGCTGGGGCTGGCCGCCCTGGCGGTGGAATTGCCATTCCTGGTGACCTGCTTGCTGGTTCAGGTCCAGAAGCAGTGCCCTCATTGTAGACACGAATGGTTAAACTGGCCGATCCTGCCTGGGGCTTTCCCCTGGTTCTTCGCCACGTTTACCCTCAGGCTCATCCCGAGAGTCCTCGGCATTGCTCCGGTCAAGTTCGGATGGGCGGTGTTCACCGCCTGCCTCATCGGCCTGATTTTCGCCATGAGCAGGCAGAGCGTATTCTGGCGGCAACTGATCGCAGTCGGTTTCGTCGTTTCCGCCGGATTGGCCGTAATGGCCTTCATGCTGATCGCAGCATGACCTCGCGCGCTGAGGGACTCCCTCATCCAGCCCTGGCCCCGCAGCGGCGTGGATGAGGTCGTGGTCGAAGCGGGCTGGCCGCTGGCGCGGCTTGGGTCACGCCGTCTGCTTTCGCTTTGGTCGAAGCGAACAAACCGTTTAGGTTCCGCCTCTGACGTGTGGTAATGATCAGGCATGATAAACTCGAAACATCATCGATCCCGAAGGGCGCGTGATGGACGGCATGCACCGAGTATGCAAGGCACTGATCAGCGGTCTGAAAACCATCAAAGCGGTCAAATTGTTGGCCATGCCAGAGCCGGATTATGTTGCTGTTCCAATTGATCAATTGCCCTACGAAAGAGCCGAACAATCGTGATGGATGGAACGTCCATCGGCATTCGCGGCCTTCATCAGGGGCTGAAGAGTGGCCAGCACTTGAATTCATCGGCTTGAAGACCAGCGATCCACGATGCATTGTCTGTGGTGCAGAGCGCGCCCAATAGCAGAGCGTCACGGAATTTCTGGTCACCGGCATTCCGGTTGACCGCCTTCGCCTTCGCCGCGACTTCGATTTGGAGCCTGCTCATCGAGTTCTATGGCTGGTGGTCGATGCGGAGCTTCACCCTTTTCGTTGCGCTGCCCGCCTTGGCCGCGTTGTTTGGGCTGGCCCTGGCGGACCGGACATGCGGCACTCAGCGTCTCCAGCGCGCAATCGTGGTGGGCGCGCTCGCCGGTTTGATCGCGGCACTCGCCTATGATGTGTTTCGCCTGCCATTTGTCTACGCGGACGCCTTGGGCATCCAGCAGGTGGTCCCCGCCCTCAAGCTGTTCAAAGTGTTTCCCAGGTTCGGCGCGATGATTCTTGGCCAGCCGGTCGAGCAAGCGCATTACGCCCTCCTGACCCAACTGGTCGGCTGGGCCTACCACTTCAGCAACGGCCTGACTTTCGGCATCATGTACGTTGCCATGATCGGTGATGCGACCAAGCGCCACTGGGTTTGGGCGGTGGTCTTCGCGGTCGGGCTGGAACTGGGGATGCTTTTTACCCCATACCCGGCGTTCTTCCACATCCCGCTCACGGCCAAATTCGTGGTTGTCACCCTGTCCGCGCACATGATCTTCGGGGTCGTGATGGGCTTGGCAACGCTGAGGATCTGGAAGCTGTTGATTTCTTAAAGGAGCACAACGTATGGCAACCAAACCCAGGAACATCGACGATTACCTCGCAGCTTTGACCAACGAGCAGCGCGCCGCGCTTGAAGAACTGCGCAAGGCCATCAACGCCACTGCCCCGGAGGCTCAGGAGTGCATCAGCTACGGGCTTTGCGCTTTCCGCCTCAACGGGAAACCGCTCGTAGCGTTCGGCGCGACTGCCAACCATTGCGCCTTCTACCTGATGAGCGGTTCCACTGTGGAAGCCCACGGAGACGACCTCAAGGACTACGACACCAGCAAGGGCGCCATCCGTTTTCAAGCGGGCGAACCCCTCCCAAACGCCCTCGTGCGAAAGTTAGTCAAGGCGCGGCTCGCGGAGAACGAAAAGCCCGCCAAGAAACTGCCGGGGAAGAAACACGTCCATTATCACAAAGACGGCAGCTCGTGGGCGCGTGGTACGAAGGTCAACGGCGTCCTCACGGGCTACTGGGAGTGGTTCAGGAAAGATGGGACAAAGCTACGGTCGGGCCACTTCGAGAAGGGTGAGCGGGTTGGTGAGTGGATCACCTACGACAGGATGGGCAAACCGTATAAAGTGACCAATATGAAGCCGAAAACGAAAAAGGTCGGAGGTCGGCAGCGGAAATCAGGCTCATGAATCCACAACCCCTTATTTGCGTGAACGACGTTGAGGCGAGCAGCCAGTGGTATCAACGACTGCTCGGTTGTCAGAGTGCCCACGGAGGGCGGGATTACGAGCGCCTCGTTATCGGCGGCAAGCTGGTCCTTCAACTCCACCGATGGGATGTGGGGCACCATCATGGCCCTATTGGCGATCCGAAGGCCAAGCCCTACGGAAACGGAGTTTTGCTCTGGTTCGAGATTCACGATTTCGATGCCGCTGGGTGGACGATGGTCGGCTTCATCTTCATGGTGGATGAGTTTCGATGCGACAACGGGCCCACTCGCTTCGTCCCAGGCTCCCACGAGTGGTCCAACGTTCCAGGCGATCTCGTGAAGGACCCTACGGCAGACTACGACGGCCAAGTCCAGGCGTGCGGCCCGGCGGGTTCAATGGCCGTTTACAATGGATCGGTCTGGCACGGGCATGCCGCGAATTCCACCGACAAGCCTCGTCGCTCAATCCAAGGATCCTATATTCGACGTGAAGCTCAGTCCGGGATCAATCTGCCCGCTCGCATGCGGTCCGAGACTCTTGCCCGCATCAGCCCACTTGCGAAGTATTTGCTGGCGGTTGATTAGCGCGCCGGAACCCACGCCGCACAAGCCGCCCACCCAGGCCCACCTACCGCCTGAAATGCGGCCATGACGTTTTCGTAACCAATATCCTGCGGCGTCGCCGTGGGCGGCCAGATTGTAATGGCGCAGAGCCAGTGCAGCCGGGTGGTCCTTGATTCCCACCAGCCTTGTGGCCTGCTGGTTTCGCCAGCCGACCTATGGCCACAACTGGGCTTGGAGCCTTCCCCGCCAGGAATTCGAAGCTCGGCCCTTCCTTCTTCACGTCGGCTGGCGCGAGGTTGATCGTCGTTCGTCCGAAGGTGAAGCCGTAACCGGAGTTAGTCAGGGCGGTCATGACCCGGTCGCGCGATTCCTCCACGGCGGCGTTGGGGAAGCCGACGAACAGGGTGTCGCCGCAACCCTCGTTGACTTCCGCCTCGCCCCGGCTTCGCCGAGAACTACGCCGAGGAAGGCCGGGCACGCCTCAATGCCGTTTATCCGCCTTCGCGGTCGAAAACCGCGCTTTGGGTGAAAGCCTGGCGACCGAACGCCGAGGGAACATCGGACCGACAACGAAGCCGCTTCGTCGGACAGGCGGCCGCCGAACAAACCTCGGCTAAGGCGGGGGGAGTATCGACCGAAATAGGTGAAAAGCGCGATCGGGAAATCGAGGTGTAGACTTTGAACTATCGGGCTCAGGCCTTGCGGGTGTAGGCGATCTCCATGGTCTTTACTTCCTTCTCGCCGCGCATCTCAAAGAACTCCATGCTGTGGTGGTCCTTATCCACAATTTTGATCAACTGCCGAACCTTGGTTTTCATGCCCGGCATGGGTTCGTATTCGGCGATGTAAGTGAGCGTCTTGGTGCCCTCATCGTAGGTGCCTTCCGAGTTCATAATGCCGGTGCCCATGTTGTCGATCCAGGAGGACACAAACTTCTTCTTCGCATTGTCAAAGCCTTCGATGGCCATGCCCTTAAAAACCATATCCACTATTTTCCCATCGGCGCCCGGGAACTGCATCTTGCCTGTGTGGTCGCTGATGAAGTAGCGCCCGTCCATGGCCGGCTTGGTGACGGTTGTGCCGGTGGATTCGCCCGGCGGCGCCTCTGGGCTCATCCACCATTTGACGGTGTAAGCCCAGGTGCCGACCATCTCGCCCATCCGCTTATGGTTTTCCCCGGGTTTGGCCAGTTCCATCATTGTGGCCATCATCTCGTTTTCGCCCGGTTTTTTGTCACCGGCCTTTGGTTCTTTGGCGTCTTGCGCCGGAAGTGAACCCGAAACGCCTATTGCCAGCAGCACCGAGGTCGCGGTCCTCGCGTATTTATGCCATCTCATAATAATGCTTGTTTCTAGTTGTTCTTCCGCCCCGCCGTCGCTAGACGCGGCCGCCGTCATGACGGCGCGCCCGCGAGGAGAACGTGACCTAATATAATCATAAATGATTATGAATGCAAGACGCGCACCCTGGATCACGAAGCATCAATGCTGACTGCCGTGACTTCCACCTCGCCCCGGCCTCGCTGACAGCTACGCCGAGGCAGGTCGGGTGCGCGCCCTTGCCACTCATCCGCCTTCGTCATGGAAAACTGCGCTTCGGGTGAGGGCCTGGCGACCGAATTGGGGCGGCGCGACGGAGCGCCAGTAGTTGGTGACGGAGAGCCGGATTCTCTCGGAGCAGGTTTCGACGGCCTTTCAAGGCCGCGCCACGGCGGCGCGAAGAAACAAAATCAGCCACCTAACCCTTTGGCCGAGGAGGCGCGGAAACGCTTGAGAATCCCAGCTTTCTTCCGCCGGATAGCATTATTGCCAACGACAGGGATTCCCAGGCTTGCGAGTGGAACTTAGGGAAGCGTTACGCAGGGTTTCAGAAGTCGGCGCGGGGAGCAGTCTTGGGGGCGCTCGGCGCGGGTTGGTCATTGGGTTGCGGTGATTGTTGTCGCGGAGGGGACAAGGAGAGCGTCTGTCGCAGGACGGCGAGAGCGAGCTTTGGACCAGGGTGGCTACCGGGAACCGAGTGGAAGGCGCGGGCATCCCAGTAACTCGTGTGGGCCATCAGGGTGCGGTTCAGGAGGGGACTTAGCGCCTGGGTTTGAACTTTCACATCGAGGATGCCGTTGCCCAGTTCCGGCCGCAAAGGCCCGCCGACGATGTCTCCGAAGAGCCCGAACCGCGTGGGAAAATAGAGATTCGTCCACCGCGTCACCGCGAAGGGGGCGGCATGATGCAGAAAGAGCGGCGTGAACTTCTTGCCCTCTCCCACCTCGACCGGTGTTTTGCAGCCAAAGGCATAGCCCTTGTCATCCCGCTGCGGTGGGCAGGTAGGAAGTTCGCGCTGGCGCTTCCGGTCCTCGAAATCCGCCTTGCCTTCCGCCAGCAACAGCATCGCGTGAGCGAGCGGGCTGCCGAGGGTGACGAAATCAGTGATGCGCCACGGATTGCCGAGAAACTGCATTTCCGCGAGGACCTTTTGTTGGGCGGCTTGATAGGCCTTGACCTCCTCGTCGCTGCTACCCGCCCGCAACTGCTCTCCGACGACCGAGATGACGTCCCTCAATGTTTTCTGGATCGATTCCTTGCGAGCCATCGCGGCCCGAACCGCGGCCTGAGTCTCGGGGTTTTTCTCCAACGCCGGGTATTGTTCGTGGTATTCCTGCCAAAGGCGCTTCAGCAGGTCGTAGCCAATGACGCTTCCCAAACTGTGGCCCACAACAATGATCCGATCGTAGTCGCCGCGCTCATGCAACTTTCGAAGCAGTTGCAGTCCTTCCATGCGGATGGTCTGGCGCAGCTTGATGTTCCCGGGCGCCGCGCTGCAATAGCGGGCGGCATCGCCCAGGTAATAGACAAGAAAGAAATAAACCATGCCACCGCAGCCTGCGATCAGCATCCACGGCAGACCCAGGACGCCTAGAGCGTCGAACCACTTGCGCCAATGGGCCAGCATTCCCGTTGCCGTTAGGAGGACCAGCGCGCCGGTAAAACCGCGCACCAGCCACCAAAGCGATTTAGCCGACGCGGGAACGTCCTTGCTCCGTCGGAGGAGCAGGCTCCACAACCACGCCACGACTTGCCAGAAGGTCGTGCCTTCCACATTGTACGCCCAATAATACTCGTAGAAATGAGTCTTTCTCCTTCCGACCGACTGCAACCGGCGCAATTCGAACGACTCTGACATCGGGTCGGGCTTGCTCCAGTAGTTATTCTTGCCATCCGGCGCCGGCTCCAGCAAGGCGCTCACAAAACTCCGAAGCGTGCTCATCGGCTTCTGCTCGCCGATACCATGAATCAGAACGATTGCTTGTTTCATGCTCGTGATGCGCTTATTATACGCCAAAGGACGAGACGTTCAAAGGGATATTAAGTTTAGTTCATGCTTATAGGGTTAATTGCCAAAGCGAGCTATTCTTCCCAGCAGCTTCGGATGGCCCTCAGGTGAGCGTAACACGAAAAGGTCGTGGGCTAGGGGTTGCGAAGCGCGTCTCGTCAGCCAAGATGCGACCATCTCAAAACCCACAGCCCCATTCAAGTCAGCGATCGCCGGCCATGTCTATGGCAGCATGACCAAGCGTCTCCAGCAATGTTGACAGTGTTGGTCCGGGTGGAAAAAACTCGGAAGTGGACTTGCTGCTCCGGACGAGCCGTATCGCGGGGCGCGCATAGGCGCTCGTGGGCGGGC
>Ga0316217_10001380_pt1 | contig 31718 bp, 13 predicted proteins | sample 1anoAmetaG_FD_203633 | JGI IMG/M metagenome (GOLD analysis project Ga0316217, IMG submission 203633) | Freshwater microbial communities from Trout Bog Lake, Wisconsin, USA - 1anoA | ecosystem: Environmental > Aquatic > Freshwater > Lake > Hypolimnion/Profundal zone | place: USA: Wisconsin... | reverse complement strand
AGAGCAATATTAAGTGGTTTATGAATCAATCAATATCTGAGAATAAATCAAGTTCCAGTTAAGATTCTATTTCGTTAAAATAACTAGTTAAAGAAAAATTTAAGTCTAGATAATAGATAACCCAAGTTATAATTGTACTTTTTGATGGGAAATTAATAATCAGGTTCAAATCTAATAGACTAAGGTGCTATAAGTGCAGAGCATGACTATTTAAAAATCTACCTGTTTTCATTTAGCTAAAGAAAGTAGAAAACAGACCAAGAAGCTAACCCTTACATATATATCATCGAAAGTAATTAAACAAAGCTATCTGAAGTCATGGAGAAGCTGCGATAGAACAACTAATAGGTAAGAAATCTTGTAAATGCGGTTTTCAGCTTTGAGAATAAGTTGCTGAATTGTGGTTTGAGCATCAAAAAACTAAATCTAATGTACAAAAATGAAAAAAACAAAGTAATAAAGGTATATCTCACTTGCACTTCATAACTATTACAGCAAGAATAGTAGATAAATGAAAGTTGTCCTTTAAGCTCATATTTTGCTTTAGAGGAAGATGGTCCTTAAACGATGTAATACACATCACTAAAGATAAATCTCTAACTTCCTAGCAGTTAATTTATACTCACTGAAACCTTTGAGGTTTTTATTACATTTCGAGAAATGATGCTTAAGTATATGTGCTTAATATGGACACTAATATAATTTGAAATAAAGCTGGATATTTCAGATATAAAAACTTACATCTTTAAAGACCCTGATAAAAAAGATTAAAAAGAGAAGCTTCATAAAATTCCGTAAGAATTTATGAATGAAAGGCTGCAGAATATCAAAATAATGAAGAATTACTTGACAATTCAGTTTTAGTTTCACTAGAAGCTGGAATTTCAAAGAAAATCAATAAATCCTTTACGGAAAATAGTAATTTATAAGGAAAATTCAATTGAATACATTTAGGAATATTTTGATGATATTGAGTTGTTGGCTTTCAAAAAACTTTACTAGAAAAAACTCAAGCCTAAAAATGCTAGAGTCAGTAATTCTCTTAGGCATTGCTTAGTGATGATGCATATCGTTGTAACCTAAAACTAAAACCTGAGTTCTTTATCAAAATATTTCAAAGAAAGTTAAAACAAAGAATATGCCTTTATGATGGTTGCAAGAGTAATCACTTAAAGGACCTATTTTTACAAAATAACGAATTAGTTGAGCAAAAGCCCTATCGATATCAAATCAATATTATCGAATCTTACATACTGGCCTTATAACGGGAGTAGCAAAGAGTAATTATAGTAGCCCTTCTAGAAGTTTTATCAAGAAGCCAAAAAGAAAACCGAAGATGTAGGTAGGAGGTTTGAATATTTCTCAAATGTCTAGAATCTATTAAGTATTTTTGCTTATACTTATTAAAAAGCTTCTCGCTTTAACTAGGTTTTATAGGAGCACTAAGTTGTTTATTTGTAAGTTAATAAAGAGCTTCGTGAGTCTAATATTTTCCAATATTACTAGCACAAGCTCAAATAGAGATGGGTTTTCCAATACACAACTAAATTGTTAGTTGATTTGCCTCATATTAAAACATTAAAGCCTTAGTCTGCTAAGCAAAAAGTAGTGGTATATAGAGGAGTAGCTTTCAATTAAAGGCTGAAATAAGGCCAAATTATAACTTTCAAAAACTTTATTTCGACAACCAAATCTTACTCAATTGCCAAGTAGTTTATACGAAGGAATAAAACTACTAGTAAAGCATATCTCTACTAGATTGAGCTTTTGTAGGGAAAAGATATAGAGCCGTTTTCAGAATACCCAGGAGAAAAGTAGGTTCTGATTCAACCCTATTCACAATTTGAAGTCACAGGCATTGAAAAAAATGCACATAAGATTGATGGCAAGATGGTTGATATCATTTGCATGAGGCAGTTGCCTTAACTACAATCATCTGCGGAGTATCCTAAGCCGATCGCTCAGTTTATTATTTGGGTTGACGATAGACACTAATTAGGTGAGTAACTATTCAGCTTAATAAAGAAGTTGGCTTAAACAACCATCTTGTTGAAAATGAAATCAACTCAATAGCTCACAACATGGCTTGCCAGAGATGTAAACAAACAATTACTAATGAACGAAAATGCCCACTTCATCTTTATTTCGAATATGAATCGACCCAACGAATAAAAAGTTAGTAACTTAGAGGAGGGCTCAAAGATTCCTGCTGGGATACAAGGATTGATCTAGTTTCAAAAATGCTAAACGTTGAAAAATGTTCCAATATTATTTTTTGTTCGGAATCAGCTGAAAACCATCAAAGTAATTAACAATAACAAAACCTTACTTAGAAATTGTGGATAAATTTAGGTCAATAGTTCTCTCAGCTAATTGATGTAGTTTTTCGAAAAGCATCTTAAGATTGAATTCTAATAATCTTCAAAAATTAAGCATCCAAATGAGCCTCTTACTCTAAGTTTGTCGAATATACCTATTCAAGAAGAATAAAGAATATAAATATAGCAACCGCTTTCGATGAAACCTTATAAAAACGATAATCCTCCAAAAGATCTTGGATGTAAATTGATTTGATCGGTAATAAATCTTTTGTATTATTAAAAGCAGTCTTTGCGACCTAAAATTTTACTTAATCATACTTCTTATTTACTCAGCTTGATTTAATTTATTTTTACTTCTCCCTACATCTTTGAGGGTTGAACTGAGAAGAATTGTATAAACATTGTAATATCCCCCAATCTAGTTCAGAAGCTTAGTGAACTATCATTCACGATTAGTCAGCTTACAAATCAAAGTTTGAAAAAGATTTGAATATCTAACCAAAAAGATCTATAGCCACTATTAAACTTTGAAGATGTTTTTTACAACAATTTTAAAAAGTAAACTCCTTTCTTAAGCTAAATTTAAATTTATTGATCAGCTTTACTTTGTACTTATAATTAATACTTATTACAGCATATGACCTCAAAAGTGTGTGATATCAACCCAGAAAACATCTATGACTTCGGAAACAATATCGACACCAGTGATCTATGTGCAGATATTGAATATTTCCTCATTCTCCCCTTCAGCTGCAAGGAATCTATGAATTCCTAATACATGAAGACCATCCCTTATGTGGTGACCTACAATGATGATACTTTAGATATGAAAGCAATAATTAAGGAATACGCAGCCATGAACCCTTCAGTAGAACAAAAGATAGTTCAGCTTACTTTAAGGTCTGGATAGCCCATTATCGATTAGTTGACTATCAGAGATTTGAAGCTGGAAATGGGCGGAGGCAATCTCAATGGTTTGAATCTATTTACCTAGCTTAAAAAATAAGTTCATAAAGAAAATGATGACTCCGATTAAGATATCTTCCAAGACTAATGTTGCATCAGCACATATTTGTCTGGCCAAGATGGGTTCGGAACCTAATTTCTGATTCTGATTATAGAGATTCCTTTGAAAAATCAGATGGCTGAGGTCTTCACCATATCAGTTGATGGAAATTCGAATCTGACTGGATTAATTAAGCTTATTCTTAAAGAATTGAGATAAGAATTTGGTCTAAATTTGGCTGAAGCTGATATTTCCAACATTTACAACAAAGAAGCAGAAAAGCCTCTTAACGGAGATAAGGTTATAATTGCTCAAAAAGTTTACAATAAGAGCAGACTAAAATTATAGCTAAAGGACCCTAGCATTAACCTCAAAAGAATTAAAGCAAAAGAGTACAACAGCTATATTGTTATTTACAAAGAAGGAGAAAAAGACCCAAAGAAGTTCAAATACAGTGAGATCTCCGAGCTAACATTTACCTAGCTCTACACGACTCATCTTGAGTTATAAGAGTCCAAAAAGAGGAAAGATGTATGCTACGCTCTGAAGATTAACGATATGATTATCATGCCAAATGAGAAAATAAAATTGGCTGAAATATATTTCAAACATGAGAACAAAGGTCCCCTCAATGTAGTTGCAAAAGTAGTGAATGAAAAAATGGTGTTTTTCCATACAATTCCTTCTTTGATTAAGGAGGGCTAAGATTTTGTGATAGATAAGTATATAAATATCCCTCCAAACCAAGAAGAAAAAAGGAAGAGTGTGAGATAAAAATCAAAAATGAGAGCTAAGGATACAAAAAATTAATATTTCAAACGAGAAGACCGCCTTGAGCCTATTATGATATATACTTCTGAGCTGAAATATGTTGAAACACCATCAAAATAAAGCAAGATTTATGAATCGCTAAATAGGTTTTTAAGAGAAAATCCTTTACATACACTTTAAGAAAGTCAGCTTAAATAATAATGGAGATACTTATATTCAAGTGCCTTGCTTAAACACCTTAAAAACATTAAGCCATATACAGGAAAAACTTATCGAGGCATATCCTATGACCCAAAAGCAGCTGTAGGAAAAATAATTACTTTTAAGCAATTTTTATCAACCTCTCTAAAACGGCAAACTGCTATTAATTTCGCTTCTAGCAATCAAGATACCATCAAACACATGTTTTAGCTTGATATTATAGAGGGTTATCCGATTAGATAATTCTCAGATTTTGCTACTGAGGAAGAAATTTTGTTGGAGCCTTTTACTGATTTCTAAGTTGTAAAAATTGAATAAAAAACTGAGAAAATAAATGATAAAGAACATAAGTTTAGAATTTATTCTTTAAAACAGCTCTAAACCTCAAAGGATCTGCCTCATGGCAAAGCCAACTTTGTGGTGTGGCTTGACGATAAGCCTAAGGAAGGAAAATAAATTTTCGGGAAAATTGATATGCCTCTAGAAACCACCATCCTTGTGCAGATCTTATCGACGTAAGAACTAGTAAAGTGGTTGAAGAAAAACCAGTTTCTGTTTACTGATCCCACAGCCAACCTCATCTTTATAACGAACATGTGCAGAATGTAAAACGGAAAATTGAATGAAATTGCAGGAATTGAAGGATTAAGAGAGATAAGAAAATATAGCCCTTAAATGCAAATATTTTTCTATATTGGAGATCTTGGCAAGGCTAAAAAGAAATTGACAGACCATAAAATCGATCTCAAAAGTGTGACAGTCGGAAACTTACAAAACCAAATTCTCTCATACGTTGCAACAAAGATAAATGAAAAAAAAGACGAATGATTGTTTCTTGAATATTAGTGATAAGCCAACTTCAGCTACTGGGATTTTCTAAGGATAGAGATTCAATTTCTATAATGAAAGTTTTAAATTGTGGAAATAAACTTATGTTTCTTCCAAATATCAGCCTTTTGCCATTTTTATCTTAAATTACTCGAATGTCGACAAAAAGCTTAATAGCTTCTTTTTTGAAATTACCAAAGGTAAAAAATTTCTATCATACAATTTCCTCAATGATGAACAATTTTCTTTAGGTTTTTGTCCCTGATAATATTTGAAAAAGGAGTATGCGAAAAAAAGATTATGATTTGCATCAATTCACATCATTTTGGCTCACTTGTCTTTTTTACTGCTTACTCGAAGTTTTTCACCATCGCCTCTTACTTCATCCTTCTCTATTTTTCTCTTTGCTATTAGAGGAGTCTTTCTTTTTCGGCTCCCTTTTCCTCTTTGGCTTTTTGAGTAGCTGCCAAATTTTATTCTCGCTTCTTTTTGTCTTCTTCAAGTTTTTTGGGATCAGACTAGGTTTTCATGAGTTATTCTTAGAGATGTTTGAATACTTCGATGATTTTATCTTTTGCGCTCTTTTTGATCCACTTTTTCATAAGTTCGCCTGTTTTGTTCTTTTCAGTTGACCTTACATCATCTACAATCATGTCGCTGAGATCATCACTTAAAATTTCTCTAACTTTGTAGCTTCCCTCAGAATCATCCTCATTTTGGTTTTCGCCTAAATAACAAAACTCTTACCAAACACTGTTAGCTATAGCTAGAAGTCATAGACTAAGATTTGCTTTCCTTTGCGAACGTTTATCTCGCACTCAGCCTTGGTAAACTCAACTTTTCGATGACTGACCTTGAGATCAGGTGAAACATCGAAAATAAGAGCTAAAAGCTTTTGCTACAGGATCTTTTTAGCAGGAAGGACGTAGTTTTTCATCTACCAGTGCCAAGAGTTTACGTTCCAAATAGAACCAGCAGCCTGAGGCTTTTACATCAACTTACTTTTAATTTATAAAACTTAATTCTAGAGTATTCTTACATTGATATATAAACAAAAAGCAAACTCTAGAAAGCTATCAAAATTATACTTCTTTCCAAACCAGCTAAACAGTAAGACTGGATTTTATAATTTTATCAAGAGTCTAATGGTATTCAAAACTTATCCAAAACAAACTTACTATTTCATTCGATATTCAATAGGCAATTTTATAGACTTTACAGAAGTTAATTTTTGCTTATTTGTTGAAAATCAAAATATTTACCAAATTTAGGCCAATGAAGTTTGAAGTACAATAAGCTGAATTTAGATTTACTACCTATGATTTCAAGGCGCAAGTTATTTATATCTTATAATAACAGTCGGTTTGAAATGTTGCTGCTCAAAAAGGCCAAACCTAAGAAAAATAACAAAAGCAAATCCAAGAAACAGCGTACTTTTACTTCTTCTGAGTACTCATTGCCAGATGATCGCAACCATTCCCTCAGCTAACTTTTCCGCAATGATTTATTGAAGCGAAAGACACAAACCAAGAATAATAAATCACAGAAACAACTATGTACAACAAAGAAACGCGCCAAAAGCAAATCCAAGATAAGACTGGATAAGTGCGAGACCTATGAAATTATTCCTTACAAAAATAGTTTGAATAGCGAAATTGTGTTTTCAAATGAAGAAACGAAAAGGGAAGGAAGTATGGACGATAGTGTTTCTGAGCAGCTGGCTATCAGGGTAAACCAGCATTACTTAGTAGATACTAACAGGCAGTTAAGAATCAACATTAAAAAAGAATACTTAAAGAAGGTTTAAGCAGCCCTCAAAATTCAAAAAGTTTTTCGTGGCTACTTGACTCGAAAAATTTTACAAAAGTATGTTCAGCAGTAACAAAAGATTCTATCGTAAAGACTCGCCAGTCATCATTCACAGTCCATTTCTGAGCATAGCAGTTACTTTGCAGATAGATAAATAAACTAATCGAAGAAAAGAGTACGCTCATAAAACCAAGGGGTTTTTTAGTATTCTAATCAGCTGGAAAATGATGAGTAATCATCTGAGGAAGACCTAGATAGAGCAATTTATCGACATCATTAGCCAATCTACTCACAACAAGAAATTAGTGGGTATTTTTCCTCAAGTGAAGAATAGGATTTCGACCAAGACGCTTTCAATAACCACATTATCTTTGAAACAAACTAGGAATACATTGACAGCCGCAAAAGTTCAGGTCAGCAACAGCAACCTCGCAATAAATTGAGCCATCCTAGACCAGCTGTAGTAATAGCTCAAGAAGCGCCTGATACTCCAAACAATCCAACAACTTTTGATTAGGCTGATTTAAGCAAAACTTAGAAGAAAGTAGATAGAGAAAGAATGATTAAGTCTAAAATGTAAGATGAAGAAATCAAATAGGACACCTTAAAGCTAAGTTAGTAAGCTGATAAAAATACGGTTCCTTTGCCTGCTTTTCTATAAAAAATTGAGTATGCAGCAACCATGAAATAGAAAGAGGGACTAATGAAGAAAAAGACGGAAAAAAGCATCTAAGTTGAAGCAGTTCATGTCTCAAGACTGAAGTAGTCAGAAATGATGAGATGGTAGTAAATAATAGGCCTGGTTCAGTCTCACTTGAATAAATCTGATCTAGATAATGTCGAAGTAAACAGCTTTATGCAGAAGATAATGGACATGTCTATCAAAAATAAGAAATTACTAGAATTATAGACTATTACTTCACCAGATCAACACTAAATATTATTAGAGAGTTCTTTGGCTAAAATCGATAGTAGAAGTAAATTAAAAAATATAAAGGCTAACCGCCAGTATCTCAATCACAATGATTTTCTTTAGGAGGATAGGAATTTGGAGACTACACAAAAAATCAACTCATTTGAATAAATCTAAGAAGGGGAAGGCTCACAAATGCCGATTCTAATTGCTTAAAAGAAAAAAGAAAACTTTCTGCTGCCTTAAAAGAGCTATTTTTTATAACGTTAGCAAAAATACTAAAAAATGGAGTAAAAAAAATCAGATGTTCCAGCAGCCTTTCATAGCCCAATAAGTTCCTTCTAAAATACAGGTCAAATGAAGAAGTTTTTAGCTGGAAACATTCAAGACGAAAACATTGACTAAATGTTAAGGCTAAGATAAGAACTATTGAAAAAAAGAGAAGAAGATTAGATTAATAAACTGAATTAAGATATATCTAAAAGGGTTATTAATCATTAAGAGTTTAATCTCAAGCTAGAAACAATTACTCGTAAATATGAGACAGAAAAAACCTGTATTTAAAAAGCAAAGTAGGATATATCCAAAGGCTTTCAGGCAGCTATGAAACTCACAAAAGAAGCATTTAATGATGCCAAAAAACTAGGCTATAACTTGCCTGTCTCCCGTTCTTTATAAGGCTTAAAATTCAAGACTCCACTGATCTACAACGATATTATAATAGATGAATTGGCTCAGTTGAAAAAAGAAGATAGAATTAAAAAGGCAAAATAGGTTAAACAACCTTAAATAGAGGAAAAACCGATATTGAACAGTGAGTCAGATCATGAAAGCAGTGATTTGTAGTTTACTGAGTAGGAGCTGAAGAGATTTAGAAGGGCTCAACCTTACGATATTTAGCTAGCTGAATAAATTGCTGATATGGGAAGAAATGTGATGATAAGTTAAGAATTATTTAGGCAGCAACAGCTTGACTAAGCCCAAAATATGCTGATGAAGACTCAGCATGTTTGTAAGGAAATCTACTAAATATAAGAAGCCTCTCCTTCGCAGAAGAATGATCCCAAAATAGAGTTAATAGCAGAGAAAATCTTTGAGTGGGCCATATTTTAGGCGGCTGGAGATTTGTCCATAAAGCCTCTTTTCTCCTAAAGGTTAATTGATAAAAGCAACCTTTCCAAACCGAAATCTGTTTCTGACCAATAAAGAGTTAGGTTTATTGAGTATCTGTAGAAACACTTTCCACCAACGTAGCAGTTGAATTCCAAATTAAACCAAAAGATATGCCCTTTGCCAGCTTAGCTTCTGCGCTGCATGAGGATAGATTTTTCTGAATAAGATGACGAAGAAGAGAACGCCTATTAGTAAATTGGAAAATATGAATTCATCATCGGTCAAGATATTTGCAATCTCGCAATAGGCAGCTTCAAAAAAGAGTTCTAATAAAAAACTCCCATCTCAAAACCTTCTTTTGTGTAGATTTAGCATATTTCCAAAGAGTTTATCTTGAATGAAAAGATCTTGAGATATCTGTAGCAAAGAGAAAAGTATATCTCAAATAGAAAAAACCATACAAAAGAGTTGAGATGGTAGGTCTTAAACATCTAACTACACTGCATCTTCGATGCTTGGAATGAATAGCTCATCTTTCTACGTAGTCAGAAGGCAGGTTATAGTGGAATTGGGCTAAATGAGTTGACCTTGTCAGTGAAAGATCACAACTGTCTTGTACCTCTTCATTAGACTCTAGGCTTAGTTAGCTAGGGAAAGAAAAGATTGATTAACAATCTTAGCATCAGTTCGCCTTCACTTATATTCCCTCTGGTAATTGATTAGTAGTAGGAATAGCAGTTGGAAGCAGATTCTAGATGGATTTTCTATGCTGACGAAGCTTTAAGTTATGGTTTGGAGTTGGTGTATTTGGTGGAGGAATAGATTTTTAGCTAAATGGCTAAAGAAATCAGAAAAAAGATTCTAAAATCTTTTTGATAATGATAGTCTACTGCTTTTTATTGTTTTCTTTTGGATGAATGGTCCTCTCAATTTTATTTCAACCAGAAGCCCATATAGTTGTATGAAAAGATAAAATCAGCTATTGTTATTCAAAAAGAATCCGGTAATTTATTATCAGTTTTGTCGGTAAATTCACTAATCTAAGTTAATTGACTATATTCAAGCTTAAGAATGTCAATTTTTTGGTCTGATTTGTTAGTTATTAAGAATTTATTCGCACAGATTAGGACTCAACAAGCTGCAAACAATTTTGAAGATAAAACTAGAGTTAAAAGCAAAATAGCTTTGATTTAACGAAATAGACAAAAAGCAGATATTTTAATTTTGTAGAATCTTGAAAATCAATTTTCTCAAAAATTTTGCAGGTAGCTGTGAGCTTTCTTAAACACCTTCTGTGATTATGTTTAACTTTGGTGGAGAATGGTGAAACTCAGTTCTTTTGGAAGAAATTTTTAGCTGGGAGGCAGTTATTTGATTTTCGTCAAAAACGCATAATATAGAGAAGTTAAGAAAGGTAGGGTATAAATTAAGTGGAGTTTTTTCATTTTCTGTCCTAATACTGTCTTTCCTTCATCTTCCTTTGATAAAAATAAAAAAAACACTTTGAATAAGTTATCCAAGGCTTAATGCTTTTTATTTTGATAAAAATAGGCTTTGAAAGGTAATGTTGAAGGACAGTCGAACTACAATCAATTTTTTGGGAATGTAAATAAATATCTATTGTAAAATCATTGTATTTAGGTGCTGTTGTCGGCTTGGATAGGTTGTATTTAGGTGAGGGCTTACCCGGGGATGACGTCTCCACAATTTTCTCCTTGGATAAGACCCAAAACAGTAAGGAAAGTGTGTTTGTCGGAGAACGCGTAGAAGGTATTAGTTCTCTCGTCTAGAAATCCAAAGGTTTAGGCGTTCGCTTATAAACCCGTGTGGCTCATATTTTAAATTATTATAGTCTTAATTAATTCATAGTGATTTAAGATAAACCTTAATCTACCGCTAAAAACTAAGTTTTAAATTTAACAAACCTGATAAAAGGTTCAGTCTTTGAAATTTTCCACTAACTCTAGTATTGTGGTTTGTAATAGGCTAGTTTTCTAGAAATCTGAAAAGCCTAATAATTATTTTTAACCAAGTATAGGCGGCTAACTGAACACTTTATTGATTGGGTTTAAAAAAAGTTTAGAAAGCTCGAGAAATTTTTATAAAAAAGGCAATATTTTTATTTGACAGAGTTTTGATTTGAATAAAGAGTATTATAGAAAATATTTTTAGAGAAATATCTTCTTTTAGATTGAATTTTGAGACTAAAACTTAATATCTTGCTTTGAGCTTCTAGGAAAATAAAGCTCTATGCTAGTCACTCAAAAATAATATTCAGCCTTTTACATTCATGAGAAATACCTACGAGTTCATAACTTTAGATTTATGTCAAACATAGGTAATTCATCTAGTTGTATTTATAACTTAGATGAATAAAATAGATGATTACTTCCAAGAAGTGGCATATGGCATGGGATTCAGGCCTTAAGATCTGCTTCCTATCGACCGCTAAGTCATAAAGTGCGAATCTTTACATTTCATGAAGGGCATGTCAGAAAAATAGCGATAGTACTACCTCAATAAAAAAATGGTCAGCCTTCTTTAGCGCCAGAATAAAATATTCAATCAGGTGTAGGCCGAGATAAAACGAAGATAGTACACATATAAACTTTCTGCGGATCACAAAGCTCGCATCCACAATCCAGCAATCGTCAAGATACTAACAGACCATTAAAAGCTAGTCAACAGCAACAAGAGATACCTTGACCACATATTTAGAAAGAAAGCAATCGATAAGAGCATGTAAGTAAGGAGAGAGTTGATGACAAGCGACAAGTTCAGGAAAACAGAAAATTCCGTTAGAAGTAATAAAAGTTCGGTATCGAATCGCTCCAACAAGACAGGGCAATCTAATAGAAGTAGCCTTCTAAATCGGTCTACTACTAGTGATAAGTAGAGATTGAGAATGGTGCGGCGAAAATAAAAAGAGGAGCTATAATTAAAAAAAACCTTGTTGAGGCATAAGCAATAGTAAGATTCAAGGAAGTCATTGAGAGCTTCTTAAAACTGCAGTCAAAAAAGCCAAAGGACGAAGACCAGATCAGCTGCCAACAAGCAAATCGTTTAGTAAAACAGAAAATAGCTCGAACTTATGAAACACGCAGAAATTAAAAATCACCTGGAACAGCTGAAATATAAAATGCAAAAAACAGAACTTATTAGGTCCAAGAATAATGAACGTAGATAGTTGAGACAAAAGCAACCGAACTATAAGTAAATAAAAAGAATGATGGAGGAGGAAAATAAGAAGTTATTAGAGTATAGATATAATTAGAAGTCCAAAACTGCCTCTGTTCGAGTTGAAAATCAAAATCTCATGAAAACTTAGGCCAGAAATTTTAACAAATTGACTTAGAATCTTAAACTCGATAATGCACGAAAAGTAAGTAGAGTCCTATTCAGAATCGTCAAATGAAAAATGAGTAAGAAAGCTAGTTTTTGAACAACGTGTTGAAATACTAATAGTATCGGATGCAGACCGCAGAAGTTAATCGGTCCAATCATCAAAAAGTTGAAAAGCAAAGATACCTAAAAAGAGAAATAAAACACGAAATAGCAAAGAAGAACTACGAATCAGTCAATAGTCGAAAATACCAATAATCTGAGCAAGTTAAAAGGAGGATTCACTAAAGAAATGAAGAGATCGAATAAGTGTAAAAGATGAAACGGCAGTTGAACAAGGAGAAGTAAAAAATAAAGTAGTAAGCAGCATTCTATCGAAACAGTTTGGATGTGAACCAGAATAGAATCAAGATTAACTCCTTTTTCAAATTATGAGTTATATTGGCATGGTATCAATATTTTTTACCTTTTTTTCCGTTAATTAATCACAGAATCAAAAATAGGTGATTTATTGTTAGTAATAAGTTATCATCGTTTAATTAGTCTCCTGCTTTTGACCATTTTGATCCTCTGCTGCTATAGTCTTTAAAAAAGTTTAGAACGATGATTCATAACCATTTAAGAAATAGTATTCAAGAAAAGGTCTTTAGATAACAAAGGCAACCCTTGATTAGTGATTACAAATGTGATTTATTATCTTTCTCAAGCCATAATTAAAGATCAGTATCAAAAGAATTTTTCTTCAAGAATATAGTCAGTAACAAAACGGGATTTAAGAATCGATTTAGCTAAGTTTCGTAAAGAAGGTTTTCGATGAATTAGCCGTTTACTAAAAAATAAGCCTGAACGTATTATTACTTTCCAGTGTTTATCTATTTTAATTCTATTTAATGCAGAGCGATTTTGTACAGCCATCAGGAAAAAGCATTAAAAACAGTGTTGGAGGTTAGGAATAGGTTTTGATTCTGTAAAGAAGGAAGTTAGAAAGCAAGTAGCTCAAAAAGCGAGAAAGAGAATAGCTGGGAATGATCAGATAAATTCCTTAGTCTAATAATATGGACGGTTACCTTAAAAATATCAAACTAGCATCAAAAGGTTACAGGCAAACTATCAATGATGAAGATCTACAGGTAAAAAGTGCTTAAGTATTAAATTTTACTGCGGCCCAGCAGAAAAAAAAAAGAGGATGTTTTTTACTATGCTGCTGAATGATTGTTTCAAAAAGCATGGAATTTATAGTTATAACACTTTATTTTTAAACTTTAAATTTACTTTTAATTCATAAACGAAACTGAAATGGAACTTTTCAGAAACCAGCTTGACAAGCAGACTTCTGGGATTTTTAGTGAGGAACCTTAGAATGATATGTGTGCTAAAGTGACCACTGAAGTCTTTGACAAAACTTTGCCTTCAGAACTTTAGTTTGATGAAGCAACAGTTAGCCCATGCAATAGTTAAAATAGCAAGGAAAAGGAAGCATCTAGACAACAGAATTCCTAACTTCTAACTGCTTGTGATGAAAAAACTTCAGCTACAGATCAAAACTCAACAAAAGAGTTAGGTCCCAGTGAATACGATATTTTGACAAAAAGCATTTTGAACTACACATTCAGAAAAGTAGATAATTAGAGCAACACAAGACATATCTAGCATACTATCGGCTCTTTTATACCTTATTAGCTCAAGATTAAAACATTTGAAGTCAAGTTCTTTGATGAATTGTCGGAACTATCTAAAGGAGTTTCTGCCTTTAAGCTCCTTTGGAAATCGGTAATAGGGTATGTAAAAACTGAGCTTTACATTAAAAATGGTTTTATATACCTCTTGGAAAAAAGAAAATAAGGTTATGTCGTTCAAGCTCTTTGGGACATGCAAAAACTTTTTAAGCTTTTTTCCGACAAATAAGAACACAAGCTGAGATTAATCTTTAGAGCAAAAGTAGGATAGGAAATAAAGTTGTAAACCAAATAGATTGAGACTGAAGACCTCAATTTGTTGGCTCATTTGTTCTAGGAAGCCAAGAATCTTGACATAGTCCAATAGAAGTGAAGTGATATTTGAATCTAATCGTTTTGTTACTGAAAAAGATCATAAAATATCAATAGTATTTGAAAAAAATAACTTGGATGGTTATGTCGTCTATATTCTCGTCTTAACGCTTCCAGGCTTACACTGCTTTCTTTTCGAGGATTTGCACCGCCTATTACACGTTGTTTCGAATGAATGCAGGAATGACGAGCTACATCACTTCCTCACAAGAGATAAACTACCAAAGTCCATCTGAGCCAACTATCATGAACTTATCGTCTATGTAATATTATATGTACTGTTTGTGATCTAGAAGTGCATGATCTATGGCTAGCTTATTACTCCGACGGTGGAAGCGACATAATCACCAAATGAACGAGTCATAGCTAACCCTGGGACGTTCTTCTCTTGTATCCATATTCTGAATGGACCCATTTGATCTCCATCCTAGTCATAGTACGGAAATACTCTCCCTCCGTTCATTTTTATACGATTGGCCTCTCTTTAGTCCTCAGCCTTATGATCAAAGGATAGTTGCTTGTGTTGCCATTTTTAACCGAAGCGACTGTAGAGGACAGCTCTTGAATCTCCCAGATTAGCACAGAAAAGTTGATATTAATGAAGATATAGCAAACAAGTAGTACTACCAGAGAAATCTATATTGATCCCTGATTCTTAAAGGAGCTTGGCTGTGGTTAAAAAGGCTTCTTTGAGGGAGTTTTAGATGACATTAGGCACACATTTCTTGAGTGTTTTGTTCTTAATGAAGAAATACTAAATATTCTCTGGTAGAATCTCTTTGATGAACTCAGAAACAAAGTGGCCATTGGTCCCATGCCCGTCACAGACTCCGAAAAGATATCTGTCATTCATGATGAAGTTTTCAATCTGGATGTAGGTGTCTTGGTTAATTTTGTCTTTTTTGTCAACTGCCATCCCTTTCCTGTTGCAGACAGCAAATTTGGAAATCGGGTTGACTGGCTATTTATTCTTGAGCTTGCCATGCTGCGCCAGCAATTATCCCCATTCAGCTGCTGTCATTTTGATGTTTTATTGCGATTTGGTTTTGGTATGTCTTATCTTTGAAGGCTCTGTTTTCTACTTTTGCTCTTTCTCAGTGATTTATTTCTGATGCTTACCCAAAGCGCTTATGGTTTTTTTGTGCAATTTCTTTTTTTTGGGGTCTAGGTTGCTGTTGGGTGGATTTCCAAAAATATTCAAATTTTTTATTTACATGTTGATGTTTATTTTAGTGGGTTTTTGGTAGTTCGCAAGATTTATGGGGTTTCGCTAGAATTTATCCAAAAGGTCCTTCTTAGATATGATAGACTATTTGGATTCACTTTTGAGATGAGTGAGCTTCTTAGGGGTTAGAAATTTCCTCTAGCGAGTGTACTGAAAATATTTTTAGCTGAAGTTGTTATTTTTAGGAGTGGGTACATTGCCAGATATTTTGCTCCTAGGCTTCGTTGAACTCTTCATGAAAGACGATATGTTCTATTATTAATAATTATTTAAATATCTGCGATAGTGAATAATATAAGTAAAGATTATTTTCCTAGCCGAGGAAGTTCTTTGGAGCTCACAACTAAAATCCATTCAACAGCAGCTCTTTTTTGTCCTACCTTTACAGTGTATCATTTGTCGTCAGATAGTAATAGTCCTAATGGACTAAGACTCGAGCTTTTTTGTTTGCTATGCCGGAAGAATCGAACTAGAATTTGACTTTCCTATTCGCAAGGGTGTCCTGGTTTTCTGCTTGTTTTGGGTTTGAGGATTAGTTTCTCAAGGATTTATCAAACTGTACGGTGCGGTGTAGATTAGCTAAGGGTCTAAGTACAATTTTCTTTTTATCAGATATTCCTCGTTTCATTTGAATGCTGCTATCGAAACGAAAAGATTCACCAACTGAATGAGCTTTCTTTTTGTGAAAATAATTCATAGGCAGAGATTTTAAATTTTCTTCTTCATGAGACTTCAGGGTGCTTTAAATATAAAGACTTCGGCTAGTTAACCTTTTTTCTTCTAAATTAGGCCCCTTTTTAATAAAATACTTTATAGCCCGTTAGTTATGAAGATTTCTCATGTAGAGCTCTTTGTACAACCTTTCAGTTTTGAATTATTTAGACTAAAGCTGAGTTTACCTTAGATACTTCAATTTTTACAAACCCATTAGACTTCCGAATACATTCCATTGTTTCTTCAAACTTTAGACTTAAGCAGTTTTTTCTGATTCTTTTCGTTTAAGAAACAAAAGCTTTTCGACTTTAATGTTTCTAGCTGTAAAACTATTTTCTTTTGCTTCATTTTAAGTAATTTGTCTCATAGTCTTAGATTGTCTAGAATCAAAATTTTCAGTATTATGCACCTGATTATCAATATTTTTTAAAGACTTAGGCCCATCATGATCTCCTTATTTGATGCATATAGGACAAGTATAATTAAGAGAACATTTTATCTACAGCTAAACATTCTGAACCTAAACCTTACTCCTGTTATTACACTCCTTGAAGAGAAGATAATGCAAAAGTTTTTCTAGCTTCCTTAAAACGAAATCCTTTTGTAAATTCTTCTATTTAGAATACTCTTCCAAATCATTGAAAAGCTAGGCATTCGTGATTTATTAAAGCTGGTCATTGCCAATAAGTTACATTACCTTGGACAGATTGTTTTTTATAAATAAATTGACCTCTTTTGAGTGCAAATGAATCAGGTTTTCAATGAAATGGTTTGCCTATGACACAAAAAATGTCTTAGTATGCTTATAGTCGCCTTGCTTGTAGAGTTTCCGAATGTAATCTCTGCACAGTTAGATTATTTTTTAGTTTAAGCCCAACCTATTTTTTTAAGAAGGAAGTAAAGGGGATGGCATAATTTCTTATAACCGAATCAGAATACTTTTATTAATTTATTAGTTAGTAAGGATCAATTTAGCTCTATTCTGGAACAAATAATAAATAGATTATCACAAACTTGTGTGCTTGATTATTTTATTGTGGAATTTATATCCAAAACATGCAGTATCGATCGGTATATCCCCAATACGGCCAAAGCATTCTTCTAGATACGTCAAAAAGAAGTGCAAGAAATTCTAATGGAGTCAAATTTCCTGAATTCGTTCAGAAAATAATCACTTCGGACAGTACTTAGTATGGTAATCTTTACGTTGGCAACTTCTAAGCAGCCTAAAACAGGCAGCTTCTTAAAAGTACTTTTCCAATGACTTTAGATTTAAAGATAGACGGAATACTCTCAGTAGCATAAGATTATCCAGTCAAACATCCGAAATAGGTGATAAGATATTTCAAATACATTCCAATACCTGACAACAAAGATGCTGAAATTTATAAGTATCTGCAAGAGTGTGTTGGGTTTATCGCGGACACTCTACTTCTGACAAATGTAATGGTATAGTAATTAAGATTCTTGTTCATTGTGTATCTGGTGAAAATAGGTCTGCTTGCGCTGTGATTGCCTATCTGATTCATTCTAAAAAGATAAGCTTTGATGAAGCTTACCATCAAGTGAAAAGCTCCATGAAAATGGTATTTATTGGGTTAATCAAGGTATAGCTGGGCGACAATATAAAAAATCAGCTCAAGAAATACTAGCTTGATTTAAATAATACAGGCCTCCGGAAAAGTAAATACAACCCTTCGGTGCGTGTTAATACACAAATAAAAAATAGTTCATTAAATGTCAGCTAATCTTACTTTAATGACAAAGTCTTGATGTCTTAGGAGAGTGTGTTGAGTAATAAAAACAATCCGAACCCAGAGTTAGCAAGGGAGATGTCAAAATCGCGTCAATCCTATCGATCAAAGACTTGCCAAGATACCAAATAGCCAAATATCGTAATTAATGGTCCAAAAGCTCATACGAAGCAATAAAATGCTGAAAACAGCCTTTCTTCCAATAAGTAATGGAAATCAATGAAAGTTTATTTGAAGCCTTCCTCACTTGATAAATCAAACAAAGAAAAGTCTTTATCTAGAGTATCATCCATTAAATACCAATCTTAGTACGAGTTAGACTAACAGAAAGGCAAAAGCAACTTAGAAAAGTTCAATTTAGTTGATAATCCCAACCGGGGTAATCATCAAGAGTTTCTAAAGCGATTGAATCTCTTGGATAGTCGTAATGAAGCAATCAATGCAAAATACAGAGAAACCTAAACCAACTTTGATCGAATCAATCAGCAAAATAAGCTTATCTTGGAAAGCTAACTCAACGAAATCAACTCAATGCGCTAATAACTGCACAAACATTACAATTAGAGGAAATCCAAAATAAACTAGAGGGCCAAGACTTATTTTAGCAAAGCATTCAGAGATATGCAAGATTAAATTATTGAAGACAGTATATCGAACTCAAATGAAAGATTCTCTGAGGCAAAGTGATAATATTCTTGACTAGTCAAATTAAAAACGATCAAAATCATTATTATAAAATTTGCTTGGCTTTTTGCTTCAGAAAACTGAGACAGTCTTCTCCCACCTACTAAACTAAGGTCTCAACTAGGCTCTTCAATGGGCCTATCAGCTCAGGTTTATTCTCCTCGGCTATCTTGTTTATCATGGGATAGACATTTTTTTGAAAAATGTTAGGTTTTGATTTGTAGATTCCTGGAATTATTTCAGTAAGCTTTTGAATGATAGTTGGCCGGCTTTTTTGGATACTGTAGAGTGCACCATTGCATATATGCTGAGTCAGCATCCATTTCTAGACGTTATTACTAATCGAATCGAATAGCTGCTCAGCAAGCAATTTTATATCATTTTTCATTGAAGAAAAGCAGATGAAGACTTAGTTCATTATTACGCTCAAACTTGCTTCAATCAACCCAGGGATTTTAGATGTGAGGTCTTGAAATATCTTGAGAGCATTTGTTGCTACTTTAACGTTAGGATCATTGATTTGCTTGCTTAGAATGTCAATAACACGGCTACTTGAGCGATGCTGTATAATTTATTAGGTGAACTTTATGCAGATATGGTAAACCAAACTCATGTTTTAGAGTCTTATCTTCCAGTCACTACTCTCACAATTTTAAAGGTAACTATCCAGCTGATCGAATTCTTAAGGAAAACTGGTTATTTTGATTTTCTTTTTCTTGCGAGCGAAAAGCTATTCCGGCTATTTGCTTATCTCCGGCTTTTTATCCTAAATTAAAGACTAAAGCTTGAGCTAGGATTTGGAGACTACGGGAGAAGACTCTTGTATCTTTTTAAGCTTGTTTCTATGCTAGATTGGAATGAATTTCAATATCGATGGACCTTTTTCACTTGATAAGATGCTATTCAGTAAATTCTTTGTTTTTTCTCTAATTTCAAGTGAACCCTCATTCATAAAATCTGTCAGAATGGCTACTATCTTTTAGAGCTATCTTTAGTAAAACTTAGGCAAAAAGGTTATTCCCTAAAGAATGTTTGCAACAGCAATTTTGATAGGTATAGCTCGAGAAATGTGCGAAGTATTCAACAGGTTGATTACTTTTGCTTCGTTTGAATTTGTGCAAACAGTAACAAGCGCTTTTTTGACTTACTCAGAAATAAATGTATTTGTGTCAAGAGATTTTTTTATTAGTTTTGAAAAAATCAAATCAAACTAGGTATCAAGTTGTCTTTTAAGCTTATTTGATAGCTAGTTTATGACAACAAGTGCTGTTTTACTCAGAGTAGACCTAAGACTTTAAGAAAGTTTCATAACATCTGGAATTATTACTTTAGTTGTGCTTGGATTCAGTAATTAGCTATGATGATTGATTATTCTTCTAAGTTTCGTAAGAGCCTAGTTACACAGCTGCCAATCATCAGATTTGATTTAGATCATTAAATTTTTTAGTTCTTTTTGAGGGTCATTAAAAGGAGGCAGGCCATCATCATTTGAGTAATTGGTTGTAGAAAGACGAGATTAGACTGATTTCTGCGCTCTCCTCCTCACTTGCCTTAAGCTGCTTACGGTATTTTTCTTAGAGACTGCCTAATCATCAGTAATTGAAATGTTCTCTAGCTGGCTCATCTAAGGGAGCTTTGGCTAGTAGTGCTATTCTTCCTTCGAAACTATTGTATCCGTCTTCTCATTTTTTAAATTGGCTTAATAGAAGGCAGTTTTGACAGTTGAGTTATGTTATTACTGTGGATTGCCAGTGTATCTTTGAAGAGAAGTTGAAGTAGTATTCCCAATTTTATGGATTTTTCTGGGAATAGTATTCATCGAAGCTCTCATTACTTTCTACCTTTCGCTATTGTTTTCCTTCTCAACCGAAGGATTAACATCTTTCATATTTTTCAACTATTTCCCAATTTTTTATAGGTACATCTCATAGTAAACCTGATTCATTTTACCAGATATGATGTTTTTGGCTCTATCGATTTTTTGACTTTTAATAGTGATTAAAGCGAGAAGATCCAATGTTTTGATTTTGATTTTTGTTTTAAGGTCTTACATCAACGGACATATGATTTATAACATCTTCTAAAAGCTGTAAGGCAGATTTTCCTCTTAGTAAAATTTATGCAAAATATTTAAGACTTCTTATTTAATGTTTGAATTCACATTTTTTTTAATGTGGAGTAAAAGATTATCTAACCATATTGACTCTTTAGAAAGCAAATATTAACTTTTTATGAGCTTACTTATGTTTTGCCTCAGAGCTACCTTATTATCTGATAGTTTTTAAACTATTTGGGGTACAATTTGTTCTAGATTCAGGTTTGGGATTCTTAATATCTCTTAGATTATTTTTAAAGAAACTAATGCTACTTTGAAATTACCGTCTCCAAGCAATTTAATCAATAAAGGCACTAAATTTTTCATCAAAAAATCTAACTCAAATTCTTGCCTATTCACTTGAAACTTAGTTTGTAATTATTCAATAGCCTCTAGTCTAACCTTCCAATCTTTTTCATTTCGTAAATCTTCAACAAGCTTCTTTCCAACTATTTGCTCTATTTTCTAAAGCCGGCTAGTTGGTATGGGATTAGGATTTGAGATTGGAGGGAGTAAAAGACTTGATTATCTTTTTAGTTCGCGATCGTCTCTTTAAGGATTTTTTACTTCTTTTAAGTTAAGAGAATAGTGAATAGATTTTGTTTGATGAGGTCCCATTGTAGATTCCACTTTTCTAAATTGATATCTTTAGGGCTTTTTTCTGTAGCTTTATTCTTATTCTTCTTTTACGTTTGGTGGAATTTTGAGCTCTATTTTTGGCTATGACCTTTGCATTTGCATTTGGCTCTTTTCATTACTTGTCATTGAGAAATTATACTGATTTGTGTTTGAATTCTAATGTATCTTCTCCAACTAATGTTTTCTATCTTATGAATCCAGCTTTATTTCATGTAAATTTCCTAATTAGTATTGCTGCTCACAAAAACCTTTCAATAGGTTGAAAGAAACAGGGTTTAGTCTCTTGCTAAAAGTTCTTAGTTCTTAGACCTTTGACAGACTCAGAAGGCATTGTTCTGAAGCCTTTTGAACGAATCCATTTTCGTCCTTCAATTTAGTTAGTAGAAGCTAAACAATCCTTTTGAACTCTGAGGACGACCAATCAACATATCTCATTTCCATCACTAGAATCGACTGGAAAGAGTTGATTGATTTTTGTCTCAGCTGCCATTACTTGCTCATTATTCCATTAGCTATGTAAGTTTCTATTAGATCGTCAAAATTTTTAAATGTGCGAATATAAGCAAGCAGGCAATAGTGGCAGGTTTTTCTGATTTGCGGTTTCGGGTCTCCTAAGTTGATAACTAGGGATCTCAAAAGCTTGCTTTTTACATAGAACTAGATATCTCGAGGATTAAGATTAATTATTTCCAGACAAAGATTGCAGGCAAGAAGATTGATATCTTACTATGTTTTGAAAAAAGTACTTTTGGCTAAAGCATCAGATCTTGGATTGAGATAACGATTCGCTTTGCATAGCTCGAGAATTGTTTTTTATCTGAAAGAATCAAAGTGTTAAAGCGTTTTAAACTTTCAGCTTTCGCAACGTGGTTTCCCTACGCTGACGTCCGGAGCAAAAACTCGTAGTCCGAAGGATTGGAAGAAGTCCCATTCATTGCTTGATTATTTTTTTATATAATACAGACCTTTAATTTATTGCAAAATGTTATTTTATGAAGTATTCAAAGACTTACTAATAATAAAAGGAAAATAAAGGACTGAAATAAAGAAACACGAGTATTGTGTAAATGAAAAGATTAAAAATAACTATTTTTCGACCTAATCAGTTTAAAAGATCCCTGGTAGAGCCTAGATTCAATGTTTTGGGTTTACAGCTTCTAAATCCGCTTTGCTTTGACTAATATATAAACATATTTTATTTTTTTTGACTTTTTGAATTGGTTTAAAGTGCGCTTTTTTTCTATTCGAAATTTTTTCTCTTTGAATCATTTTTTTAAGAATCTTCATAGTTGGAGAAATAGTAAGAATTCTATTATTAAACAACTTATGGACTTAATAATCGGCCTTGTTTGCCTTTTCGCTCTGTAATACACAGTGACTGAGGAACACTTTTTGATTTGGTGATGTTTTTCAACCCTAGAGCTTTCAGTTGTAACTTCTTGTTCGATTTTGAATGGTTTTTTTGTTGATCTCGAGATTTTATATTAACGTTTTTCAACGACACTCTATTGTTTTACTTAATTTTTTTAGGTAATTGATTTATAAAGTCTCCTCTTTTGTCTTTTCTCGCTGATTTGCATCTTTAGTATACATTTAAATCTTCTAAATTGTTGAGCGTTGAGAATTTGATTAAATTTGACTTATTGTAAGTGATGGGCTGGATCTTGAAATCTCCTTCCACTGATTTCTCTATTTGCTCTGTTAAAAACTTAATTTTTTTGCATTTGGGTATTTTCTGGGCAAACTCTTTAGATTTTTAAATATCCTTTTTGGGCTTTTAAGAGTTGAGCTGAATCAAACAGTTTTTTGAAAATGTTTCATAGTGAAAAGTATCAGCAGGGACATTTTTTCTCAGTATATTACTGTTTCCTTGCTTCTTTGCGACCTTCTTACCTTTTATTTCCGTATTTTTATGCATTTATAATTAGAACTAGCCCGTAATTAAATTATGACCAAGCATCAAACTATGGGCACATTGTAATAAAAAAGTATTAGCAAAAATACAGTTTCCTAAATCCTAGAGTAAAACGGATTTAAAAGCTCATTTTTATAGCCTTTTGATAATTTTGCAGTAAATTCTACTTAAATGTTGCTTTCTAGGATTTATTCCGAAGGTGGCTGAAACAGTAAAATATAAGCAGCTAATTGATTTTTGATATTTGAAACCCCATCTTTTAGTTAGGAAAAATGTTGAGTAATTCAAGTGTACTTTTGAAGATGCTGTTTAGTAAATTGAAAGATTTTTTACTTTGAATTTATTCCATTAATATTTGAAGAAATGATTGATTTCAAGCAAGGTCTTAAATAAAAATAAAAAATCAATAAAAAATTCCCTGGACGTAGTATTGCCACTTGTCATACCATCTGGATCTCCAATTATCGATGCTACTATTTATTAGATCTTGGCAATATACTGAGATTTCTGCGTCATTCGAAATACCTGGAGGGTTGAATCTTTCTTAGAGCTTTTCAATCGATTCGTCACCTTTGATGAAGCAGGCCATCGTCTTTCCATAGCTGCTGTACATTAGCTTCGTTAAGATTAGTATTCTATGCTGATGCTTTCTGCAGGCATTAAACGCCTTGTAAAACAGCAGCCTAAAAGAGTTAAAGTGAGAGGACTGAGGCCCACCAAGTGCCTAAACATACTAATTAGTGAGCTTGAAAGGCAGATTTTTTTATAGTTAAACACCTTTGCCTGGCGCATTTGTCATGAAAAAGCCATAATCAATATGAAAGATACTTCCATTGCTTTTAATCATGATGTTTCCGTTGTGTCTATCTTTAACTTGCAGGAAGTAGGTGACAAGACTATATCCCACTAAAGAGTTAATAAAATTTTTTATTTTGGCCTTTGTGTTCAGCAACCCTCTCAAGCTGCCTCCTTTTTTTCTTAAGGAATCTATAGTAATTGCATCACGAACGCACTCCATTATACCTGCTTCATGAGAAAGCGGTAAAACTTAGTAAGGAGATAGCTAAACAGGCAGTTTTTCCATTTTGAAAATTTTATCGAATTCTTGAAGCAACTGCATCGCAAAGCTCTATTGCCGAAGATCATCATTACTTTTGATTATAACGTGAATAAGCTTATAACCAGGCAAACTACTGTAGGGAGATTTTTCTTTGATTCTTTAAAATTGGTCTTCACCACTTTCTCCGAAATAATTTTCGGCTTCAACATATTTTTATTAGTTATTTTTGTTTACTAATTAGTTACAAACTTGCTCAGATTGATGGCTTTCCGACTTGTTTTAAGTTTCATCTTCCTAGATTTCTTCTTACTTTTCCTACTACTTCTCTGCCTATTTTTCATTCTTTTTTTGCAGGATTGTCCTCTTGATCTTGGATAAGTTAAAGTATTTGTTCCATCCCTTTAGTTTAGATTTCTTTTCGTTTGATCCCCTAGCAGACCTTGCAGATTTTGGTTGTTTATCTTCGTTTTAATTTCTATCTTTCTATCTTTTCGTAGAAATTCGGCTTTCTCTCATGTCTTCTTCTTATTGAGCTTCCTCTTCAAACATTTTTGATTTCCTCAGATCTTTATTAGCTAAAGATGTAGATCTTATTTTCTTATCTCTTGAAATACCCTAATTGTAGGTAGGATTATAGAAAGATTCAAAGCAAACATAAAAGGGTGCTCTTTCTTTAGTCTTAAAAACCTTTGACTACTCACATTGAATGTATATTATATTCAAATCTTGGTAAGAGTCTTTGGTAAAAGGTATATAAATGGTTGCAGGCAGTCTTTTGTTGATATTTTATAAGCTAATCTTTAGCTCTTAGTCCCTGTTAGGAGCATTTACAAGAATTTTGCTAAGTTAAATTAAGTCAGTAAAGAAGTTAATAGTAGACTAAAAAACCCCCTTGGATACTTCTGTGGGCTTAGCTAAAAAGCACTAATAGATATTTTATTGCTTCAAAAACCTTAGCTTATTTGTTTTAATCTTTTCTTTGATGGATTAGTTCTTTTCCTCAAGTTTCCCAAATTTTTCTTAGTTTTCATTTGATTATATCTCTTCAGTGCTTTTCTTTTTGTTGCTCAAGACAATACTCGAATGATTTATGGGCTAAAAACTGCTCCTCAGATTTTCTTTGTCATAGACTTCGTTTTCGCATTTTTATTCAGCAGAGTGTACCTTTTATAAAACGATTGAAGGTTCTTCTTCAACTTGAGTATGAGGATTGACGGTAGTGGCGAAGAATCTCTACGACTTGTGAGATTAGTAGTAGTGGTTTATCATGCTTCTAAACTGGTAATTGTATTTGCAGACTCTTTCATACTTGGTGACTTCCTAACCACTCGTAACAATTTCAAGAGATTTCATGTAAAAGTAATACTTCAGAGAAAAATGGATATCTACCTTGCAGGCCCTCACCAACAACTTTTCCAACTACATGTTCTTTAGCTATTCGTGAAAGACCAGATATGTACATAGCTACGGGATGTAGAACTCCAAGTCCTACTTCGAAAAAACGATTGGCTAGGTTTGGTTATTTATGATGATCATCAACTATGAGTATACTTAGCTATCTTATCCGAGAAGCAAGGCTACTAGAATGAAAAACGGATCCATAATGACACTTAGCTTTTTGTGTTAGTGCAATTTGCGGATGTACTTTTTGATCATTTTTTGGAAAGCATCCTTGCGATTTTCTGAAGTCAATAAAGAAAAGTCGAACCCCTAAATTAAATTTGAAGTACTTGGCAGGCGTGGATACACTTGCAGCAGAAGATCTTGGCTAGACAACCTGCATAGAAAGGGAATTACCATAATGTTTCCTTTGCAAAACCGTTATGGCTTCGAAATTTTTTGATTCTCGCCTTTATTACATCAATATTATAATCATAGTACCTTGATGGATTTAGCACGAATGAGCAGCGAAATCGATTCATTTTAATTCTACCTCACCGAAAGTGTGCAATAATTAATTCTAGGCACTAAATATTAAATAAATTGTGCTTTTTAAATGTTTAGCTGTATTATTTCCTCATCTTAGAGGTGTGTTACCACTTTTTATCTGTTCCCACATAAATTATAAAAATATAATTTCCATTTTAGAATATAACAGCTCAATGAAAAAAACAGACATTTTGGAACAATGCCCTCACCTCAAATCAGAGTGGCTGCCCATTTCGAGTCCACCCAACATGAAATACTATCAAAATGCTTACTCAGAAGACCAAAGCGAAGCAAAATATTTAAAAGCAGTCCCCATGAAATAAGTAGACATTTATTCTTCTCGCGAGGCCTACTCGTTTCCTTTCTGCCCCCGCATATATAAATACGTGATTGCACAAAATTACCAATAGGGAAACCAGCTTTCCTTCAACCTGCTCCTTCTTTCAGAAAGAGTTAAGAACAGATTGTGTGAAAACTTTCTTCTTAATGCTACAAATTAACAAATCAAATTTTTAACTTCGAAAGCGAACGAAATCGTAAAAGGTTTCAATTATTTGTACAAAAGATTTGGCCTTTTTGAAATAACGCAAAAAATGATTGGCTGGACGGAGTTAGGTATTGTAAAAGTTTGGTTTAATTAAGATTTTACGCTCAATAAAAAACTAAACACAAACGTTAGCCAATAGTCAATGGTTACTAGTTTAATTAAGATCCTATAGTAAAATACCATGCTAAAGCACAGGCAGCTCAAGAAATGTACCACATTCTAATCTCTTCTAAACTGTCTTTAGCATCCTTAATCGCGAAAATAATCTGAGATCACAAAACAAGTGGGTTTCCGCCCACTTTAAAATCTGAGCGCAACTATAAGTGAACTGTACTACCATCTACACCCAACAGTCAATTAAGGCTAAAAGTAAGACAATAAATTAGGAAAGAGTGGAAAAAATATTACTTTTAGCTACAGTAATAAAGATTTAAAATGCATACCTGTCAATGATTTGCGAAATGGTACAAAAAAGTGCAGTATTCATATGGATCAGTAATAGCACAAAAAACTTTTGAGTCGGTTGGCAGAATTGAATAACGAATGTAAAGAAATGGACCAAACTCCACCGACCAGCCTCAAAACGATAGTATCTCCTGTGGAAGGCAGAACTAATCGAAAGAGAGCATCCCATTTCAATGTGTTAAACATTTAGTAAAAAAAATTCAACCCGAATGAGCTAAGAGTGGAAAAGAATACTGACAAGTATTCGAAAACTACTGTTAGCTATCGTAATGGTAACTTTAAATCTAATTTAGAGGGCATTTTGAAGCAATACAATAGAGTAAAGCCTTAGATGCTCACTTATTCTACTTCTTCGAATCCTATATCAAGGTTTATAAATCTTTCTATGGGATAAAATAAGGCATATAGCACACAGGGAAGTGTACACCAGGAAAGAGGACCTTCGAGGCTAAAAAAGTAGAGTTGTTAGAGTAACGCGAGCTAAATCAGTGGGAAATAAGATTTTAAACTGAGGCTTCAAGAGAATTTCGAAGGGCTGCCGTTGAAAATTGAGTAGAAAGAAGAAGAAACTAATATGCGATAGTCCCAAGAAATATAAAAAGACTTGGATGCATTATTCCTTTCAGATCATTAATTCGACTACAACTAGCTCGAAAATGAATTAGATTGCATTCTTTGATAGGATTGTATCTTTAGTCAACTTAATTTGAAAAATATCAACCCTGAATTCAGGGGACTTTCAGTCATTGTATGAAAAGTAATCTTTTCCATTCGTTAGCTCCTCGTAATCAATTATAAGATTCGACTTAAGCTCTTTTGTTTTGATAACTTTCATTTTTTTGTCATTTTTCAAACGCTTTAACTACAGTTCAATTGTATAGATCCACCTCCGGCTTTCTTAGACTTGCTAACATTTTATTTTGAGCTATTTGCTACGATTGAGTGTCATAAAGCAAATGGTAAAGTGAGGTTTTTAATTGTTAGGAACTTTGATTTATTAGATATCTTAGATCTGAATGGTATTCTGGCATCTTTACATCTTTTCATTCTCGTAGATATATAGGACTGATTTTTTAAACTTCAAAAATATTCTTTCATAGGTCCCACTATTAAATTTGTTCCTGTAGACAAATCCTTAGGAAATCATTCGAATCTTTTATTCAGGAGATGAGGGCTCAGAAGCTTTTTAGACTGAGGAGAATTAAATGCTACTGCGATCATATTCCATCATGTATTCTTTTGAAAAACTTTTCCTAGGCGAAAGTTAGGTATTCTCTTGGTTTTTTTGTGGCGACTTTAAAGGCGATTAAATTTAGATATTCCTTAAGTAGTTTTGAATGACGGAGCTGTAGTCTTCCCTCAAATTCAGGACTCTAAATGAATCAAATTGTACTTCTTGTAGACACGTTTGTAAAAATCATTCGCTTAGGTTAAAATTATAGCGATTTCTTCCTTTTTCTGAGTCGTCAATAGCAGCGTAAGCTAGTTAAACTATTTTTATATCTTTAACTTAGATTTGCAAAGTAACTGCGCTATCTCTAAGCAATCATTTTTGTAAGTATTTATCTTTTAAATCACTTTTTTAAGCTAAATTAAGAACTATTTACCTATTTCTTTTTCTTGAAGGTTTAGACCTCTTTCTAAAGCATTTTACAAATCTACTCTCGAATAGTTGTAAAAATTCTTTCAAAATAGCGTCTTTTTAAGATGAAATGAACATTTCCCATGTGTTGATAAAGCTCGGATTTCATGATAAACCGATAGGTTTCTTACATAGAAGCTGTATAGAATTTTTGTTTGTCGAAAAAGATTTTTAGTTGTATTTTAAGAGGTAAAACAAGCTTATCAATTACAACCATTGAATTGTCTCTGAACTATGTTTTAAGCTCATCATAGCATTCTTTAGTACCCTCTTTTAGCTAAGAGAACTTGCTTTAGTAAAATTAGTCGATTTGCTAGGTAAAGCTGACATAGTTGTTGGCAATTGCAATCAATAAGGGAGTCTAAAGGTCCTACTCATCAATCATTGCTTTCAGCTCCTTAATGAATACCCCGATGGCTTTGTAGGTCATTTTGTGTATGTTGTGGAGATGAAGTTTGTCGTTCCAGCAAGGAAAAGCCAAAGCAAATACATCATAAATAAACTGAAATATATCAATAACAGCATGAGTTTGAGTGTAAGGCTCTTCTCCCTCATTCTAAACAGTGAAATGCTTCGCAATCTTCTACTTTTCAACAATGTTGATGATAATCTTTTCAAAATTTTTGTAACAAAACCTCATGTATATCTTGCTGAGTTGCTTCTAAGCCTAGTAAATCTATTTGTCTTTGACAACATAGTTATTAACTAGGCTATGATAGGTGGATAATGATTTTAGAATATTTGAGACATCGACGCCTTTGGCTTTGTCGAAACTTGAATCCCAAATCAGCTTGAGAAAGATCTTGAGCTACTCATGAATAACTTTCACGAAATCAACTAAAGTATTCCTTACATTTTATTTGTTGACTTTGTGCTAAAGGACTGTGATTATTTCGTAAATGTGAGGGTTCAGATTACTCACAAATTTGCTAAACATACTTAGTTAATAGTTGTTGTGGTCGGTTGGCAGAATTTTTTTCACTATTTATCTAATGTTTTAGTTGAACTCAATGAAGTTAGTTGTATGAAGTAAGACCAAAAGATCAAAATTCTTCTTGAGGCAGAGCTAGTGTCTTTATGTTTCTAGAGCATTTATTTTGCCCATCTAAATGGTCTGCTTGAAGTTGTATTGCTATTAACTACTACTCACAAAAAACTAAAACGTCTAATGTTATGATTTTAGTTTTATTGAGTAATCAGAGTTATTTGTATGAATTTCTTCAACTTTTGATAAGTCGAATAATTTGTGAGATTTTTTGTCATTGGTAAGTCTGTAAAACGTGTTGATATCAGCCCAATAAGGCAATAAAGGACTAGTTAGATTCTATTCGTTGATATGTTGTTAAGGATAGAGAGATTTGGAGCTGAAAAAGATATAGTAATTAGAGTTAGTATTTGTGGAGAGGAGTTCTTTTGATTTTGTCTTAAGCTTAGTGATATAAACATGGAAATTCACATAATTTGGCCCAATCTTCTTTAGGAATTAATTAAACTTTTACTTTAGCTCTTCGTCAATAGTCGTGAAAGACATCGATTGCGAAAGGTTAGTTATGGCTAAAGAGGAGTTGTTTCTATCTAAAAGACTGACTGCTGATTATCTAAACTAAGCTGTTTGCTTTTCAAATGAGTAGGCCTGGTTTACAGAAGGAAGGGTTTAGTCGTTCTGTCCTTTTTTATATAGTGAATTACTCCTATTTTGCCGATGAAGATCTTTTGATTAGCGAACTATTTAGTTGTGAATGCTGGCTGGTGAGTGGTGCGGACTTTTTTGCCTCTTTTGTTTGGTTTTTTAGATTGAGGAAAACTCAGGACTTTACTTCCCGTATCCATATTCTTACTCGTAATGATTTTTTTTAGGTTTTGAAGTTTTGTTTTTACGATTGGTTCTTTTGAGATTTTTCTTTCGAAGATCTTTCTTCAGCATGGTAATTGCTCTCATCCATATTTTACATTACTATTAAGTTTTCGCTCTCAATTAGTAAACTCTGTCTGGAGTGTGGAGTTCGAATTATTCGACTGACTCGAGTTCTTCAGTTTTGACGTCGGTGAGATTGAATATTTTGGAAGGTAGAAATTCTGTTTAGTTGAGATTGCGGTACCCTATTTTGGTGCCGTTATCCAAAATCTTCCAAAACCTAGATAGTACAGTAATAACTTTGCTTGGAAGCCGATGAGGAAGCTGGTACTTTTTTTATCGATTAGTCCCTAGAGCTGGTAATATACTGTCACATCCGTTTTGCTCTTCATCTTAAATATATTATCATTTATTGATTATCCAAAAGAAAGTAAATTGCCACTCCCCTAATTACTTTACAAATTGAGTGGCAAGTCGACAACATAATAATAAAATGTGTTGCTTGTACCGAACTACGTTGTTTTTATTTATGGCTCAGCAAGATCTGAGAATAAAAGTCTCCAGTTTAGGAGAGGATTATATTAAATAACTCTAGCTTTTATGATTCTGCCTGCTTCTGCCATTTGATGCAAATGAAAATGTTGATCTTTTGGATTAGATTATATTAAGTTCTATGAAGATTTCAAGAAGGTATAAAACTTAAATATTGAGCTTCTTTCTCTGATCTTTACTATCATATGAACTGATTTATTATCGTTTGATTTACTAAGATATTTTCAATCTTGATTAAATCTAGAAAATAGCTCAAATTAAAGATATAAATCAATGACAATATTAGGGGG
>Ga0316217_10001379_pt1 | contig 31722 bp, 32 predicted proteins | sample 1anoAmetaG_FD_203633 | JGI IMG/M metagenome (GOLD analysis project Ga0316217, IMG submission 203633) | Freshwater microbial communities from Trout Bog Lake, Wisconsin, USA - 1anoA | ecosystem: Environmental > Aquatic > Freshwater > Lake > Hypolimnion/Profundal zone | place: USA: Wisconsin... | reverse complement strand
CCAGGGTCTCCAGGCGGCCTGAGCCCACCCGATGCCCTCATGAGCAGCCCAAAGGGCTCACAGCGCATCCATCCGGCTGAAGAGGTTTTTCAGGGCCGACTAAATAGACCGAAGCCTTCTGTTTATTTCAATATAATTGAAATCACGATTTGGGAGATACTCTATCAGTTGATAGGCTCTGGCAAGGCTGCCAAATCGCTGCCGATATGTAGAACTCGATGGCATTCCCTCAGTCTCATCTATAAGAAGTCCATTGATTCGACCATGAACACGAACAAGCTCGCGGAGGTGATCGAGTAGTTCGAAGTCAGTGACGTGCTTGTGCCGCTCAAGGATGATGCATTGGGCAGCAGAAAAATCCTGGGCATCGACTATCGCGTCAAAGGCTTCGTTGCAGCGTACCCACATCTGAGGAGGGTTTCTGACTCGCTTTTTTTTCAACTTGAAGGAAACGCGGTTGTAAACGTTATTACCGATGTATTTTTCATTGGTAAGGATTTGACGAATCATCCCTCGGGTCCAATTTCGGTCACACTCCCCTTTGAGGCCATGGTGGGTGAGTTCTGCAGCAATCTCGCTCTCAGTCCGTTCCTCGTGAACAAAGAGGCGATAGATGCGCCGAATCACAGCACACTCTTCCGGTGGCCCAGGCACCAGAACGACACGGTCGGTCTGGAGACTTTTCTGCTCCCCCGGTTGGAGTTCAGCTTTCGGTTTTCCAACTTGATCGAGGAGCAATCGTCTCAATCCATAACCGGCTGTGCCTCCCTGTCTGAATCCCAGCTCAACAAGCTTGCATTGGCCCTTGAATACTTTTGCAGAAAGCTCTCGGCTATACTCGCCAGCCATTGCACGCTTGACACCCTTTACAATCGTAGAGATTGGGCTCCCATCGTTTTCAAATTGCTCAGCACAATACTGAACATTTATGCCGGCTCGTTTGCAAATGTACTCATAGTAGGCGCTTTCGTCGGCGTCCTGGAACCGTCCCCAGCGGCTTACGTCATACACGAGGATCACCGTGAAATCCGGTTTCCCGTGCTGAACCATTTCAATCAGGTCCTTCAGACCGTCACGTCCCTCAATCCGGAGACCACTTTTACCTGAGTCGGTGAAGGTTCTGACGATCTCAATTCCCCGCTTGTTTGCATACTCCCTAAGCACATCCGATTGATTTTCGGTGGAATACTGCTGATGCTCCGTGGACATTCTGACGTATTGAGCAGCGCGGACCAGTTTATCGTTCATGGCGGCCTTGTCTCAGTTGGGAAGTGGTTGCTGGCTTTCGGGATTTTTGCCCAGTTAACCCTAGGAGGAACCATTCCGGACCGCCATGACCTTGGAGGTCATTTTTTCACCGCGAGCATGACCTAATAGGTCAAGTCCATGGAAATGGCATGACTAGCGAGACCTATCGATGCAGGGTCAATGGGGGATCCTTGGATGAAAACCCTCGAAGAACGGCTTGGGCAGAGAATTGGCAGGCAGAGGCGGGCCGTAGGTTTGAGTCAAGCTCAACTGGCAGAAAAGGTTGACGTGCAGCCGGAGACGATCAGCCGGATTGAGACCGGAAAGACGGGAGTCTCGGTCGGCCTTCTTGCTCAGATATCAGATGCCATTGAACTTGATTTGCATGAGATGTTTCATTTGTTGGACGGGGACAGCCCTAGAGATCGCGCACTCGAAAAACTTTTGTGGTTCGTGTCTCGGCTTTCGGCGGAAGAAATCGAACTCATCCTGGATGTTGGGGCTGATGTGATTGCGCACACGCGGCGCGGGGGGAAATCAAAGTGAAAGGCCAGACCTTGGCTTATCCTTTCTCTGTTGCAGGCAACCACCGGTAGAGCGTTGGCAGCGAAACCCCAAGGTTCTTGGCAACCTCGCCTGGGGTGATTCCGTTCAGCAGAAGTTGTCGGGCCGAGGCCAGCTTGCTCTCGGTCATCAACCGCTTGCGGCCACCAACCTTGCCCTGTCGCCGGGCAGCTTCAAGTCCAGCCCGGGTGCGCTCCACAATCAGCTCTCGCTCCATCTGCGCCAGGCTGGCCATGACATGGAAGAAGAATCGGCCGGCCGGCGTGGATGTGTCGATCTGGTCGGTGAGGCTATGGAAGTGGATTTTCCTGCTTTCCAGTTCGGCCACCAGATCCACCAGGCCCTTCACGCCACGGCCCAGGCGATCCAGCTTCCACACCACGAAGGCGTCCCCTTCCCGCAGGTGGGACATGGCTTCCAGCAATCCAGGCCGGTCGGCTCGGGTCCCACTCATTTGGTCCTGGAAGATGCGTGTGCATCCTCCGGCCTGGAGGGCATCCAGTTGCAGGGTCAGGTTCTGGTCTTCGGTGCTGACCCGGGCGTAGCCGATACGCATGGCTGATCCTCTTGAAACTCATCTCCGGAATTATCAATTAAGAACCAGAATCGAGCACGGGTTTTGAGAATCGTTTTCCCTTGAAATCTAGCCAGATCCGCCCGCCCTAAAGTCCTTCTCAGAAACCTTCGTTTTGGATCGGCCGGATCCAACTGGCAAGGGTGATGAAAATTGAATAAACCAGGGAAGTGGGCCCGTTTTTGGATGGAGCCAGGGGATTTGTCGCTACACCGCGCCGTTCTGGATCTTATTCATCAACCCATCCAGGATGTTGGCGTGGATTTCACTGCGCAACCCGGCCTTCTCCTCCTCATTTGAATCATCCACTTCAAGGGCAAAGGACTCCGCACATATCCTGGCTGCGATTTCAAACGCCCGATGGATGCCTGGGATGGTTATCTCCTCGGGGAAGGCCGTGCGGTACCCGAGCAATGATTTGTGGAAGGCCTTCGTGGTGGCGGTGCGAGGCCCCCTGAGGCTGCCACCCTTCTCGTGATCATCAACAATGCCATAGAATGCTGCGAGGCCGGCCTGAGCAGTCAATAGCAGCTCCCAGGCTTTCGCCTCTCCTACCGAATCCTCTGGCTGCTCGGCGACAAAGACATTATGGAGAGCCTTAACACGCGGGCTAAGACCCAGCCGCTGAGCCCTCTCCTCGCAATGGCCACGAGCCTGCATGGTCAAGTAGACCTGCCGATCATCCCCGAGAATGCGGTAGAGGCGGACTAGGTAGTTGCTGGCCACCATTACCTCGGCGGTCCATAAATCCACAGTTTCGGTGAGGGAGGATTGGGTCATTGGCGAAGAGGACATTATGCTCGAACGCCCGGATTGGCGGAAGTCGATCCGGTAAGAATCGCGTCTAGAAGCCCAGGAAAACGAGCATCAACCTGGTAACGGCGCAAGGAGATCAAGCGCCGATTGCTCTCGATCCGGGTCCAAGTGAGCCCGGCTTGCCGGAGAATCTTTAGGTGAAAGGCAATGGTCCCGCGTGCAGCCTCGACCGAGGAGAAACCAGTGCTGGCGATTTCCTTTGTCCGGATGAGTTCCTGGACAAGTCGAAGTCGACTGGGATCGGCCAGGGCATAGAGGACATGCTGCAGATCGATGGTGGTGGGATGGTATGGTTCGGTCATGGCGATTCTTTTTAATGGGTGTGAATTAATTATAACGGCGAAAGATCGATTAGTGCCGCCGGCGCAGTCCGGGAAAGTTAGAGAGAAATGAAAAGCCCCCCGGTGAAGGGGGGCCTGAAGGGAGGCGTGGATTCCTACTCGCAGCTGGTGGGAGCGGTGAACCCTGGAATCTCGAACGGGTTAATCCAAACGCCGTTGATGAGTTCCATGGAATGCTCTTCGCCGTTCGGTCCTTTGATTTCAAAGTCCACATGGAACTCGATGTCGTCCGAGTCCATCGCCAATTGACCCCAGCCGAAGGGCGGGTGACCGTCTTCGACCAGGGTAACGGTCCAATCCAGATCCTCAAGGGATTCCCGAATGAATTCATGGGTCATGGTGGCGAAGGTAAGCTGGAGAATGTGTTGGGCGAGGCCGAAATCCGGATGGTCGCGGACATACTGGTTAGCGATGGCCACGGCCATTTCAGGGGTGCAGTCGGTTCCCGAATGAATGACAAACGGGGTGAGCCGCTCCACGAAAGTAGGTATCGTTTCGCTCTCGGGATTTAAGGCTCCCGAATGGCCATTACTGCGGATGGTGTTCGCCATGGCGAATCTCCTTGAAAGGGCCTCCGACCAGCACCGCCAGCCGGAGGCCAGGGTTGATGAGCTACTTGGTGAACCCGACCGGGAATTCATCCCAGGTGCGGCCATAGAAATTGCGGATAGCATTCTTGCCGTGGTCCTTGTTCAGCTGCTTGATGAAAAAGGGAACGCCAGCTTCGACAGCCTGATCCCGGAGATGAAGGACCCAATCCAGATCGAGGGCCCGCGCATCATCACCGCCGGTCTCGGAACCAACGATCACCCAGTTGAGATCCTGGATGTAGGCATGGAGATCCACCGAGCCCAGCATCGGCTCAAGCACGGCGATCCGGGTCGTGTTGATCCTAAGCAGGTGAGGCAGGCGTTCATCGGCAAGGGGCTGGTTCTCGATGGAAACAGCGCATGCCAGGTAGCTGGGGGTTCCCTCGGGATAGCGGGCGCAGAGGATGTCAGCCATGCGCTCGGGCCGCTTGCTCCACAGCACATACTTGGTCACGTTGTGCTTCGTTGCGGCAGTCTCATCAATGATGTCGAGGACCTGGTGGATCGCATCGTCGCTGATCTGGTCCCAGAAGAGGTCGCCGTGCTGGCAGATACCGACGATGCCGTTCTTGGGCCGGAGGTAGGCGTTGGTCATCCGATTTTCGAAGAGGTGCGGCTCGTTGGGGAGAACCTCAACGGGGACCTTGCCGAGACGCTTCAGCCAGGGGAAGAGAGCGTCGAGGTACCAACACTTCCTACAGCCAGGGCTGCACTTCTGGCAGCCGATGATGGGGTTCCAGTCGCCGGTGAGAACGTCACCGGGGTTCTTCTTCGCCATGGCGAATCTCCTAGAAAGGGGCCTCCGGCGAGCCCAGCAAGCCGGAGGCCTGGGTTGATGAACTACTTGCTGTGGCCGACGGGATAGGAATCGTGGAGGATGCCATCGAGCAGCCGACCGGCTTCATGCTTACCAATGCGCTGGTAGGTGCCATCCGCCGACGCAAACCATTCGCCCCACTGCTTGAAGAAGAAGGGGATATTAACCAACTCACACTGGTCCCGCAGGCTACGGGCCCAACCAGGATCCATGGGGCGCGCATGCTGGCCAGACTCTCCAGCGACAACTACCCATTCCGGGAAATGATCAAAGCGGGTGAGATCGACCGGCCCCAGGAGCGGTTCCATGGACAGCCAACGCACGGCAGCGGGAGTATTGACCAGCAGGGGAATGCGCTCATCAGCAGAGGCCTGGTCCTCCACGCTGATGCCTACCCAAAGGCTGAGGAGATGCAGGCCGAGGGGGATTCCGGGCTCACCAGATCCACCGGCCAGGAAAATGCGGCCGCCATCATCCAAGTCCACGCGCAAGCGGGAAAGGAAATCCTGCATCCGGGCGACACGCTTGGTCAGGATCTGGAAAGTGTGGCCGCGAAGCTGGCTGGCCCTGAAGATGACGTCGAAGATGTGGAGGATGGTCTCGTCCGGCAGGTTTTCGTGGAAGAGGTCGCTCATCGAGTTAACGAAGATGCGCTGAGGACGGCACCAGCGGAGGGGATCCTCCAGGTGTTCGTGAACCAAGCGAACCTCGCCATTCCAGCGACCGTTGTGGGTGAGGCCTTCGTAGGCGAGACCGGGGCCGCTGAACCGGGCTGCCATGGTTTCTGCGTAGCAGTGGGTGCATCCGGAGGAGACCTTTGAGCAGCCACGAATCGGGTTCCAGGACTTTTCGGTCCAGGCGATACGGTGCGGGTTGAGGACGTGATTGGACATCTATTGCTCCTTCGAGTGTGGGAAGCCCACCCCCCAAGGCAGGGGGAGGGCCTGGAAATGACCGCAACCGAGCATCCCCTTAAAGGAGAACCTCGCGCTCCTCGGAGCCATCCGGATACTCGGTGACCTTGGTGATCAGGCTCCCCGGCTTCACTTCATCGCCCTTGATCGTGATGACGTTGTACAGATCCCCGATCGAGGCAGTCTTCTCCTCATGATCGAGGTTATACACCCCGCAGATACCGATGCGGAGGGTAGTCACCGCCTTCTTCTTGTCGATCGGGCGCAACCGGATGAAGAGGCGGATGTTGTTGGGGAGGTCAATATAGGTCTTATTGCTGGGTGCCATGACGGCTCCTTGTTGGGGTGGTGAGGTGGTTGGGGAACTGCGGCTACTTGCCGAACTTCTTGAGGTTCCAGTCGCCGGTGAGAACGTCACCGGGGTTCTTCTTCGCCATGGTGAATCTCCTTGAAAGAGGCCTCCGGCGGGCGCTACTAGACGGAGGCGCGGGTTGATGAGCTACTTGATGTGTTCAATCGGATAGGAATCGTGGAATCACGGAGCCTGGGCAGCGGACTTCCTCTTCTTCTTGTTGGCGCGGTTGTCCACGATCACGTAACCGCCCTTCTTCGAGTAGCCATTCATATCGGCCCATCCCTGGAGAATCTTGGTTGCACGGTCAAGGTGCATTGCCATCAACACGGCTAATTCCTTAACAATTTCATTTGCGGACTTCCTGCCACCAGCAGCGGTCGCAAGGATGCGGGCCAAGCGCTCGGCTTCCTCGCGGTACACCTGCTCCGGCGCCTTTTGACGACCCAGCCTGGAACCGCTTCCGGAGCCCGATTTCCCCGTCATCTTCTTCCAGGCATCGACCAGGCCGATCCCACCTGCGTTGAGGTGCGCCATGAAGGTAATGGGCAGGAAGGTGACCAGAAAATCCTCAAGATCCACAACAGGAGACCCGGTCTTCTCCCGGTGTTCGATGCGCTTCTTGATGATCCCGATGGTGGTCATGGTCACGCGGGCATCCTTGTTGGTGTGGCCATCTTGGTTGACGAAGAAGTAGGACGATCCGCCCTGGAGGCCTGCGTGAAACTGCAATTGATTTTGGGTGGCTGCCATGGCGGGGCTCCTTAAGAAACATCGTGGGGCGATGGATACTGGCCACCGCCCCACGATCCTTGACGTGGGGGCTGTTGCGTGGGGCTTATTAATAAATCTTGAAGGAAAGGGTCTTTTCCTTACCGTTCCCCGGAGCAACATCACAGAAAACCAGATTGCGATGGTCCGCATCGATCTCGGGTACGCCCTCAAGAGACCAGAGCGAATAGAGGGTGCCAGACTTATCGTCCTTAAGCCTCCATGCCCGGATGTCGCAGGCGGCCTTCAACTTCTTGAGGCCCGCATCGGAAAGGTAGAGGACCGGAAGATTGGGAGTACGAACGGGCTTTTCCTCTTCGGCCTTTTCCGCTGCCACCTGGAGGGCAGCATCCCGGTCCTCGAAGAACTTGGCGAAGGTTTCCTTCATCAGCTTCAGGGTTGAAGACGGGCCATCCTCGACCTGGGGTGCCGGAATGTCCGCCGTCGTGGTGGCCGGATCCTGCTCATGGTCGGTGGCGGTTTCGAATCCCGGAGCGAGGGCTTCCGCCATGGCCTGATCCGAGTCGGTGGAATCGTCCCAGCACTGGGGAACGTCCACCTGGGTTTCGTCGAGATGCGTTTCGGCGGCTTCGAAGGAAGCCGGGCTTGCAGTACTGCGCATGTTTGCCATGGTGCTTTTCCTTGAGATGCGCCCACAAGGGGGCGGGGGGTTAAAGAATTTGAAGAACAAATGGTTGGTAATAAATGGCTTTATCGCCTTCAGCGCTGAGCAGCATGATGAGGTGGGTATGGTCCGGCCTCTCCCTTCCCGCCTCGAAAAGGAGGTGGCGGTATGGACCGTCGCGCAGGACGGCTAGAGCAGAGGTGAGGTCGTGGTAGCGAAGGAAAACCTGGAGGCGCTTGCTACGGATGCCCACTTCCTCCTGGTTGATCTGTAGATCGGCCGTGTTGAACGACTTAACGGCTTCCTCCTGCCGGCGCAGCTCCTCCGCACTGGCTGTCCAAGTTTGCTTTTTCTTATGGCCCTTTCCTTCCACGAGCGTTCGGCGAAGGGAGAACTCGGTGGTTCCGGCTGGATATTGAATTCCGGTTTCCGGGTCCTTGATGACTCGCAGGTCATGGAGCATGTTTTCGACCGGCCGGACTTGGACAATGGGCCAGCTCTCAGGAACGCCCACAGGTACAACCGAGGGCCGGGTCAGATCGAGGTGCTGAAGGTGGCGACGATGGAGAGTCACAAAAGAAAAAATGGCAAGCTCATCATCAGTGAGATATCCTGGAGCAAGGCAGGTGTTGGCCCAGATCTCTCCTCCGAGTCTGGCGTTTCCCCCAAGAATAAGGTCTTCTGCCTTCATCGAGCCTCCCTACCGTGAACAATCAGGCTAGTAGTTCAAGCCTTTTGTTTTCGATGAGAGATGATGCGCACATATTTATGACCACTTTTTCAATTTATGTTTGCCTGTTGGATCAAGTAGTCTATAGGCCCCGATGTGTCGAATTTGCACGGAGGATTAGGTGACCCCGGAAGAACGACAGCTCAGAGACAAGCGATGGTCAGGGCTAGAACTAGACAGGCCGTGGGCTGGCGAGGCATTTGATGCGCGGTATCCAGACGATTTGACCGATCCAAATATGCCGAAAGACTTTGATTTCAAAGGATTTATTGCAACCCGGCTGCTACTCCAAGGGATTACCTGCCCGAGGTGCAACTTGGTCTTCAACAATCCCAAATCAAAGGTGGCTGGCCGAGATGCGGCGGTTCGTTGCCCAGGTCTAGGGTGCGGAAACCAGGTCCGGCTGTTGGCGGGAACCGTGTTTGAGGGCAGCCATGATCTTCGGCCCTGGTTCGAAGCATGCTGGCTTATGGTGGCTATGACAGATGGGATTTCCGCTACCAATCTTTCAAAAGCACTCGAAATAGCAAATAAAAATACTTTGTCTATGATCCATTCGATTCAGCGAGTTTGGGCGATTCAGAATAAACAGGCATTGGAAACGTCCGATAAATCATTTTTTGGCCCAACTAAAGACGCTGAAAATTGGATCGAAGCATGCTGGATAGAAGAAAAAATTTGTGATGGTCATATCTTGATAATTTTGCGAATGCAAATAACCGGTGGTAAAACAAGACGCGGTAAACTGATGGTGGTTGATTACCATCAAGCTGAGATAATAATGAAATTTTTCAAAAATAACGATTCACCACTATTTTCTAATCGCGAGAAGTTTCTTCAGCTTGCACTGTTTCCATATGTTCGGAGTGGTTCACTGATCCGTAGGCATGAGGATTGGAGCATCGCAGCATTGCTGGCTCTTGGCTATGACAGCAGACTGTTTTCCCGGAAAGAGTATTCAGTGAAATCCGTGGCGGCGCATTTTGTGAGCCGGTGTCGCAAAATTTATAAAAACAGATTAACACCAGAATATTTCAAACTATATATGGAAGAGTTCGTTTATCGTTTCAATACCATGAGGGATAGCAACCGTCGCGCACTCTTCGATGATTTGCTTGATGGCCTAGTCAGGTGGCGGCGAACAATAGCGGAGGCAGCAACTCCGGACGGGACCACCCAAAATTCAGACCCGGCGCCAGTGGGATGATCTGGGGAATCACCGCACCGAAACGCAATACCGGGTGCCATTTGCCATCCGGGCTCATGAACTGGTCCAACCTGAAGGCAATGGCCTTCCCCTTGGCCAGGGGGAGTCGGTCCATGGCAGGCTTGCCCTGTTCTAGCGCCCCCAACTCGCCTATCACCCGCGATAGCTCAGCCATTGGCGTTGTATGCGTGTTCAGGTTGATTCGCCCGTGGTAGGGGCCGTTGACGACCTGGATCACCAAGTTGGTCCCCGGCTTGCCGGGGTAGGCCTTCTCCTCCCGGATGTCCTGGATGATGCCGGTGTAGATGTCCTGGCCCTCGGGAAAGCGCCAATAGCCAGGATGAAAATCGGGCGGATACATGCTGGGAGCCTCAGTGCCGGTGAAGGTCCGGATACTCATAGAAGCCCTTCCATCGAATCGAGACCAAGTTGTTGACACCAGGGTTTCGGTGGAAACCAGCGATTGGACTTGTTTTCAGGTCCTCTAACAGATTTTTTATTCCAACCAAATTGTTTAAGGATATTGCTAATACGTTGGCTTTGCACTTTGCGTAATTCCAGAGGTAGCCTCTCGATCATGTCCTTCAGGGAATGGCCATTGTCTAGAGCGGGACCAAGTTGGAAAAGAGCCTCACGTAGAAAATCCTCAAGGGGATCTTCGATCTCATAACCACCAGCGTTTTGAATTCGCATGGCCTCCTCTTCATCCGTGAGCCACCAAATTTCGCCCTGGTTGTATCGGTAATAGGCCTCAGCCCAGAGCTGTTCACGAATCGCAAGCAAGCCATCCTGATCAATCTTTCCCTGAACGGTCATGGGCCAATAGCGGCGGGATCCAGTTTTATCTTTAAGAAATTCAGATGGGTTGAGGGTGCCAACCATGATGCTAGAACGTGGATGCGGTTTGGGTGCTGGGGCATAGGGAGCCCGGTACAGATCCCTCGGATCAGTAATAAAATCCTTCAGGATAGATTCATCACCAACTCGACTAATCAGTGTATCAAGTTCAGCTAATTCGGTGATCCACACATAGTGGAGATTGAGGCGACCATCCTTATCTTTCAGATCCAGTTTGGAGCATGAGTACCAATCCATATTCACCGCCAGATTTCGGATGAACGTTGACTTCCCAGTCCCCTGATCTCCAACCAAAACCATGATGGTATGGACAGCGCAACCAGGATCCATCACCCGCGCCACCATGCTGATTTCCGTCTTTTTAAAGAAGATGCCATGGAGAGGACGATCTTCCGTTTTTAGGATTTTGAATGGCACACTTTCTAGGCGAGGAATTCCATCCCAGGGCGGAAGTGCCTTGAACATTTCTCGGACAGGGTGGAAGCTATTTTCATTTCCCACCGTGGTAATAGCTGCTTTAGTGTTTTCCTGTGAAAATTCCAATCCTAGATAATTCCTCGAAATATATTCTCGAACGGTCGTAACGAAGGTATCGGTGTTAACCTCCAGCCCATGGTGATAAATCCGTTCTCCCATTTCGCTGATGCGTAATTCTGGTCCAAATTCTGGGTCCAGACGAAGTATGGTGAGCAGATTCGCCAAAGTTTTTGCAATTGAAGATAATTCTATAATACCAATTTTGTCCTCATGGAGGGTTCGGAGCATATTTTGGACAACTGGAAATTGATCGGCACACAACACCGAACCTGGACCCGATTTATAATGCTTACTGCCATGGCCCGTATCTTCGTCTTCAATAGGAATACGGTTTTTCTCTTCAGGGTCGGAAAGATCAAGCGGAGCAGGTTCGCCAAGGTCGAAAGGTTGGGAATCTCGGGGATTGGGTTGTTCTGGCTGGGCTGGATTGATAGGGGTTTCGTCAAACATTAATTCTCCTTTAAAAGGCTAAATGAGCTGGTCAGCTCCAAGTAAGGGACCTGTGCTTAAGCGCATAGATGCCGGCTGGGCATAGCGGCGCAAGACCTCAGATCCAAAGTATTCAGCGACATCCCGGATGGTACGGGAATCGCAATGGCAGGCATGGCTACAGTGGAAGGTAGGGAACCGTCCCTGACGCAAGGTGATGTATGAATCCATCCCGTTCTTGAACTGGCTGTGTTCCTCTCCCCACGGGCACTGGCACCGGTACTTCCATCCATTTTCTATCTGGGTTTGGTGAGAGGTCTTGACGCCGTGATCCTCCAGAAGTTTTTTGAGCAAAAGGGTTGTGAAGTCGATGCCGAAGACCTCGGTCCAGGAATAGTCATAGGTACCATCGCCACGGAAAACATGATCCTGGCCAAACATGGCTGGGAGTTGGAAGGCAAGGATTTCATCGCGGTCAAGGGCAAGTGGATTTCCGTCCACGATCCAGGACCTCATGCTGTCATGATTTGGATTACTGGGCAGGAAGTTGAGACCGATTGGATTGTGGAGCGCGCCCAGGTCGATGCAACCCTCCAGTTGGCGGTAGGGAAGAAGGCCAAGACGGTACAGTGCCCATTCTGAAAACCGGCGCCACTCCTCACTCCAATGGCTACCTCGCATGGGGCGGTCCATGGGGATAACTACCCGAAACCGCTCCTTTTCTGGCGTGCTGGAGTAGGTGGAGTAGATGACGCTGGCAATTCCCTGGCCATCCAGCAACCCCGCTACATCCTGCGAGGTGGGTCTGGGTCCCTCCAGGTGCTTGTTGTCGAAATCCAGCGTCAGGAGTTGAATGGTCTCCAAGTTACCAATCGCTCTGGGGACCTCTGGAGGGTATACCGCTCCAGAGAAAGCTGGGGTGGCGCCCTTGGGATCAGCCAGGTGTCTTTGAACGGGAATAGGAACCGAAAGCAGATGGACTAACGTTTTCCAATTACTATCAAAACGAACAGGACGATTATCCTCTTGACCATTCTTGAACAGTGACCAAGATAAATTAATATTCATAATGCCAAAACTCCGCGAGACAAAATTGAGGGGATATACAATTATAACCCAGATCGGTATGGGCTCGAATAAGTTGCGGGGGAGGTTGTTCCTCCCCCGCTGGTCCCCCGACCAATTTGTCTCATCCCTGGAGCTCAGGAACTACCCACCTGCGTTTCAGCTGCGGGCTACATATATATTATAACCTATCTCCAGGCGATACGCCGAAACCACTCCAAATGATGGCTACCGCGGCTAACCCTTGGACAACCCAAAAAATAAGTTGGGTTGTCCACTTGGATGCTTTATTTTTCAACAAAAATTTATCCATGGACAACCCTCCTACCCCAATAACATACAAACTTATAAAAAACAAAAAATTTAAATTAATACGATAGAAATGGATATAGAAGACTGGATTTTTGGATTTTGGAAGATTTCGCGGTTTTGGGGTGGGAGGGTTGTCAATCTTGGAGTTATCATTGAAAAATAACGAATAGCCTTGGACAACCCTCCCGGGTTTTGGGGTGTCCAAGGGGGCGTCAAGGGTCGTCAAGGGTTGTCCAGGATTTTTCACCGTTGGATAAACTGCTGTTGCCGGCCCAAACGCCAGGAAGGGCAGCCCGGTGAAGTTCCTCCTGGAGCCACAGGCACTCTGCCTCCTTTGGGGCTGGGAAGGATTGGTATCCATGAGAGCCGCACCACATGCAAAAATTGCTATCGGGATGCATAGGTTGCAAAATTGAGGATTTTGAGTTTGGAGATGGTTGTTGATATACAAGTGATCTGGTATCAATTAATTAGGATGGATCTCCGTTGCAGATGAGACTTGCTTGGTATCGTTGCATGGTATCGGGTTGATACCAATCAAAGCCTGCACATCATACAGAATGATACTTTTGGTTGCATCACCTGGACCTCGGCGATTGGTATCGTTGCATACCATAAAAATAATCAGTTAATACGGCCCGTGACTTCGCTGGTGGATTTGGGCTCGACGATAGGTGGAAATGAAAAATGCCCCCAAGATGGAGGCATTAATTTGAATATTTAAAATTTATGTATTGGGTTGCTAGGAATCGAAGGCGATGAAGGACCTACCGATAAGCTTTCCAGCGGCATGGCGATCTGCGTATTCAGGGCCATTGGCCAGGGCGCATTCCAGATACTTGATGGTCTGGATGATCCCGGCCCCGAAATCCTGTCCTCCTGTGGGAATGGGGAAACACCGTCGTATCTCGGCCAGGTATTCTTTGAGCGTCATCTGGGTAGCCCTCTCGTTCCATGAGGCAACACACCGCTTGATGGTGATCAGGTTGTGCGAGGCCAGGGCAGGATAGGAGATGTTGGTCCGGCCATCCGGATTATCCTTTCTGGGCCTCTTGCTCAGCGCCGTTTCCCGATAGGCGCCGAAGGTCTTCATGATCTGGCAGAACTCGCAGGTGCAGTAGGGTTCCAGGAGATCGGTGTCCTTGCCAGTAAAGTCCTTCCCAATCGGGACGTCATCCAGTCGGCCATTGCGGTTGTTCAGATACTTGTAATATTTCACACCCTGAACCCAGGAACTGGAATCCGAGGTCAACTTGGGAACCACCTTGCCCAACCAACCCATGATCGGTATGGTTGTGGCCCCACTGACCCCGAACAGATGCAGCCATTGGCCGGCGGCATCATACTCCCGGATGAGAACGGCAACTCCTCTCCAGATGCACAGAGGGTCCCGATCCGAATCGAAGGAGACGGCCCACCCAGGGAAATTCAAGGGATCTATCACTGTATCGGTATATCGTCGGAAGTCATCACCGTAGCATCCGTGAGCCACGTTCATGAATACCAGATCCTCCCGGTTCCTCTTGTCGACGAAAATGGCATTGTTCTTCCTCTGTACTGCCGCAAGCATTTCCAGGTCCGCAGAACAGTGATCCACATCTCTTTTGGGTTTGAGGCGGGTCCTGGGGGGAAGATCCAAGGCTGTTCCCACATCCGCAGACTCGTTGTAGATCTGGATGACCTCATCAATGTCCACGAAGCTTGCCCTGCGGAACTTGAGTTGAGCGCCTCCAGAATCCAGGAATGCCATTACGCCGGATTCCTTGGCAAACCGACCAAGCCCGCGTTCCAGGTTGTGAGCGGAGGACATGAAATACGGACCGTATTTCTTCAAGACGCTGTCCTGATAATGGAAAGGCCCGACCTTAACCAGTTGATGGAATCCCTGAGCTTCCCTGGTCCTTTCGTGGTTGTCCTCGAAAATGATGTTGCCGATATCAAAGAGAACATCGGCATGAGGGAGATGCAGGATAGAAGATTCACCAAGACTGCTGTGGCGAATTTTATTGCCATTATCCTTGGACTCTCGCACCCCGATAAGAAACCGGAAATAGTCCGGTTCTGCTCCACTTGGAAGCCAGTCGAACGACATATCTTCTCCTGCTGAGGGTAAAAAGGGCAAAATTGCCCTTTTTTTGATATGTATTTAACCAAGTCTGAGTTTTATTGTAATAATTTGAGTTATCGAGAATAAATGGATTACCACCGTGTGGGTGACACGGAGATCTCCGTAGAAACGCGCAGGTCGGCTCTCCCCTGGGGCGTTCAGGGGCCCTAACCCACTTATCCCCTTGCCCAAATGGCTTCCGTGCTGTCTGGCCCCAGTTCTTCGCAGATATGCCCATGTATGGGGTCCATCCTCGCGTCCGATTTGGTCGTGAATCCTGCGGCTGCTGCCGGGACCATCAGGGGAGGAGGGCCGAATGCCCAATTCCAAGCCCGTTCCCGTCACACCCACCGGGACCGCCAACAATCGTTTCCGGGCGCAAGCTTTGCTAGGAAATCCTGGCCATCACCGAATTCTCGCCACCACCGGGATCAATGCACTGAGGCCTGATGCGGTGCAGGAGATCCTCCACGCTGTCTTGTCGTTCAAGGATGATGACTTCCTGGAAAGCATGGATCCATGGGGTGATAGGGACTTGATTGTGGTGGAGTTCAAGGGCCAGAAGGTTTTCGGGAAAATTGATACCTTCGACCCTCTGCTGGAATTCATGAGCCCTGATCCCGCTGATGATAAGGTGACGGTGCGAGTGCTGACGGTGATGTTCGATTTTGAGTATTGAAGAAATCCCCCACGACAGCCCTATCGGATCTTGGCGATTGAAATCGCCAGGTGTAGTTGGACCGGGAATCCACCGGATAATTGTCGTTTGGAAAGCCTCACCGACTGCGATGGCCCTTCTTCTTGGGTTTGGAGATGTGCCGAGGAGGACGCCTTCGATTGCACCCACGATGCCAGTGGCAGTATGAGCAGCGAGCCTTGAGTTCCTTCAACCGCTTATCGTAGACCGCCCGGTTGTCGGTAGTATCGAGTTCTTCTTTTGGGCGGGTCATGCTCCCTCCAGGCGGCAGATGGACAGGACCGGACTCCTGGGCCAACCCCGATCCCCCAGTTCCATTTTCTCCGCAAAGGGGCGTCATTACTCGGTTTCATGGGGGCGATGCTGAATGTTTGCAGGAACTTTCTACTCCCCAGACTCTCTCCAGACGCAGCGGTAGCGCCATTCCCCATAGATCAGCGGGGCAGGGGATGATCCCCCAAGAAACCCCGTGAAAGCCCCTCATGCCTGATGGGAAATTGGACCAAGAGGCCCTGCCCATGCCGATTCGACCATGCAACCGTCCCGGAGAGTGGTTGACTGTATTTCCACTCAACGAGCACCAGGAGTTGATGACGCTCGAAGATTTTCAATTGCTATGCCCGCCCGAGAAGCCCGAAGAAGCCGGTGGAGAGCCAGGGAAACAACAATCGCCAACGCAGGAATCGGCGGCGACAGAAATCGTGCAGGATCCGATGGACCAGCTTGTTCATGTCAGATACCACGCCGCCGGCTTCGATTTCTGGGTTCATTCGGTTGATCCATACAGAGGTGAACTCTCCGGCTATGCTCGCATCCTCGGCTCCAGCAGTGAGGGGCAGTGGTGCTCGGTCAACCACTGGGACATGGCCCAATGGCGGATTCCAGATCGGGTTTTGCTCGGTGAGCTGATGACGATTCCTGTTCAAAGGGATACCGGGTTCACCACGATAACCCTTCGAGAAGCCCTGACAGAGCCAGTCTAGGCGTATGCCCTGAATCCAAACCTGCATCTGATGGAGGATCGCGATGAGTGGAACCGTAGATCTTTTCGAATTTCAACTGAGGCTTCCTGGAGGTTCGTCGTTTCCGGATCAGGTGCAGGCCAACAACAAACCGCAGGCCGAGCAGATTCTGAAGAGCAAGTACGGATCCGGTCTCATCATCCTGAGCTACAAAATTCTCCGCCGACTGCCGAGCAATTGATGGCTTCACATCCAGGTGCCTGGCTCGCACAGACGAGGCTCAACGTCACCCAGACTATCCTCTCGGGGATCGAGCTATTCACTCTCCCCGATATTAAGGACGTGGATCTGAATGCCGTAGACCCCCTTGAGCAGACGGTATACGTACACTTCTTCGCTGGAGGGTTTTCATTCTGGGTTGCGGCAGTCGAATGGGAAACGGGCGTGTTTACTGGATATTCAAGGAATCCCCTGATGGGACAAAACGGATCCTGGACTGTGTGTACGCATGAAGTCCTCCGTGGCATTCGGTTTCCGATCAAGGTGAACGGGGAAATCGTCCGCATTCCCCTTGAACGCGACAACAGATTCCGGCCGAAGAAACTTCGCGAGGCATTAAATGCAGACATCGTTGGATGAATTGGTGTAGGTTCGATCCGCATGACTTGCATGCCGCTGGCTCTACCTTGCGAGACGGGAAACTGGGTCACATTACTGGCCGACTGGGGTCAAATGCTCCGGTGGGGTATCGACGGTCCGGCGGCATATTGGGAAATTTTTTTGAATGTTTGCTATAAATAATTATGGACACAGGAAAGTTTTGGCGGATCATGGAGGCGCCACTTAGTCGGGAGAAACTATGACAACCAAGAAAGTAAATAAGAGCGCCGTAACAGGTCAGTTCGTTACGAACAAAGAAATCCAGAAAAACCCAGATAAAACGTTCCAGCAAACAGTGAAGGTGCCGGCCCCAAAAAAGGGCAAATAGCGAAACTTACAATCAAAAAAAACCGATATTGCTAGAATATGCCATACGGTAATATTGGTTGAATTTCTATGTCAAATTCACAATAAAAACGCAAATAGACACATGGTGGCACTTGCCGTGCCAGTTATTTACGAAATTTTAGGTGAGGCAATCTTATGCCGCTACATGGCTGTGGGGGTTGTAGTCAGCCAGACCGAGATTAATTGAGATTTGTCATTGTACGTCAATTCGGTGGGATCGATAGAGAATCCCATGCACATTGATGGCAATTGCGTTTTAAAATCATTGTAGCGATCAATTATTGCGGTACCTCCCGGTATTAATTGGTCTTGAGAGATATTTTTCAACCAATTTCTAATAATGGTTATAAGCCGATTCGGATCATTATGGTGAGGCTTGATGTCCTGCCCGGAAATATCGGAAATAAATTTTTGATATCGATATTCTTCTTTATCGACAATCATTGTTCTTTTTTCCTTTTGGGATACGTTGCCAAATTTGGTGGCTCCAATAAATATTCCTAATTCCAAAGGCATATTAAATCTTGGTAGGGAATTTATGGAATCTAGTTCTGTTCTGGAGATGTCGTGCAACCCAATTTTGCATTCATTAATTAATTTAACAATTTTATCCATGCGCACCTGTCCGCTGTCATCCATTTCGCGCGCGCATCGGGGACGAAATCCACATTCGTATATAACAAACAGAATCGCATCAAACATCGGCGTATAATTTTCGTCAAAAGGGCAATTAATAAAAACATCTTTATCGTAATTTTTCGGCGGCATGATCGTCAACCTTTGCTTTTTTTATTGGCTGATTTAACAGCTATGACCACTTTGACCATCTTGCTTTTAGGAATAGAGCCCGATTTTACAGGAGACATGACAAATTGACCACTCATGGCAGACCGTGTTACAGTTCTGGACGAATCCCGTTTTTTTTCGATCACCTTGCTCGGTTTCGATTCTAATTTTCCCTTGAGCTTCGGCATGAGTAGGCTCCCCCTTGACATTTTCCTACGAAAATTGAATTAAGCATCAGCATCTGGGTTTGATGGCAAAATGATTGTACCAGTGTCTGATAAGCGTATACGTGGGAATTCTCCGTCTTAGTTGGGAATGGCGCTCTGTCCGTACTGGGTTACCTGCCTCGAAATTCTCAATATTGATCAACACGACCCCGGCTGCGCGATCAGGTAGTCAATCTACCCCAAAATCCCACCCATCACCTTCTTCCGGCAGTAGTCCATGAACGCTTTGGCAATCTCCTGATCCTGGATCAGGCCCTTGAAGGCCCTGGAGAACGGCCGGTATCGTGGGTTATCCAGGACCAGGTAGGAGAAGACCAACACCACGTAGGCGGTGAACCTGCCCTCCATGGCTTGCTTCAAGGCACGCTCTTCCCATGGACGCAAAGGTTCTTCCATTTCATTCCTCATCAAGGGTGTGCCGGCGCACAAGATGCTGGTCCTGGAATCGTGGGCATCCCTCGGCGAACAGGATGCCCTCCATGCTGGTGTTGGCGCCCAGATGCTCGATCTCCGGGCAATCGATGAGTGTGATGTGGCCGTCGAAACCGGTGGAGAGCCCATCAGGAAGCTGCCGGAGCCTGGAGCAGCGCCGAATCAGCAACGTTCCCATATTGACCACCAGGCCCGTGCCGAGGTTCACCAGGTTGGGGCAGTCCTCGATCCTGGCATCGCCGTTGATGATCAGTCCCTCGGGGAGAGCCTTGAGGTCCAGCTCGTCATGGATATGCAGACCCCAGGGGGCAATCCACCTGGAATAGGTCTCGGCCAATCCCAGTCGCCGCAGAACCCGAAGGGCTCGGCGATGGTCATCCAGGTGCAGGACCAGAGAGAGCGGATGAATGCCATACCGGTGGAGGATGGCCCAAAGCCGATCCGGGTGGAGATTCCCCGGAAGATTCATGGCCAAGATGAAAGTTTTGGATGGAAGATCGTCCATGGCCGCCTGGAGCAGGGTTTCGAGAGCTTCCTCGGGGCTGGCTCCCAAGCCCCGGAGAATGCGGTATTCCACCCCGCCCCGATCCATGGCGAACTGGTATATGCCCCGTTTGCAGGCGAGAAGCTGACCCCTAAGTTCCTCGGCCCGGGTGGTTGCATGCGGTCTACGCCCCCCCAGAATGGCCAGGGGCCCCTGATCGGGGCCTCCTGCGGGTGATTGGGTGGGCTGGGCTGGTTCGACAGGTCTACGGCGTACCATCGTGGAGCCCCCTATGCGGCTACACGTTGACCTGGTCGGCCTTCTTCGAGCGGAACTTCAGGGTGCCATCCTCGCGCCGGCCCAGCTCCTGGTCATACTTAACCAGGGTGCGGGTCAGGGTGTCCTTCTGCTCGGTGAGCTGCTGGATGAGCAGATCGACCATCTCCTCCGCAGCAGCCTTGGGGTTGAACATGCTGATCACCCGAGCTTTCGCGCGTTCATGGAGACCGGTACGCATGCCCTTGTTCTTCTTCCAGCGGGGGATCAGCTTCATCTGCGCGTTCTGGTCAGCAGCATGTTTGATGGCCTCGGCCAGCGTCCACCCCGATTCCCAGGCCAGCTTCACAAAACCAGCCTGAAGGTTATCCTTGAGCACCTCTTCGGCATTGCTGTATTTGAGGACCCGGTTCGCCAGCTTCGTGGCCATGATGCGGGGCAGCCGGTTTTCCTTGATGTCCTCTGCCCCCTCGAACAGGTAATAGGACGTTTCCACCTTCTTGCCCGGCTTGGTGACCAGGAGGAGCGGGGTCTTGGTTTCCGGCTGGGCCTCCTGGCTCTTGGTGGCGGTTTCCTTCTTGGGGGTGCTGATGGCCATTGTGATCCTCCAGGTTGCCCAGGACCACGCGGCCTGGGAGATGGGAAGCTCTGCATTCCCGCTACCAATAGAATCAAGACGAGCAGTGCCCCTGGCACGCCGTGAGCTGAAGAAATCGACTGAAAACAAGTAGTGGTGCTGGTTCCCGGGGGGTGAACCAGATGGGTAAAGCCAGCGTGAGGCGGTAACCATTTGAGGAGCGGTTGCTTACTGATGGATGGACGGGTGTCATCCATTGTCAAGTCCCACCTGCTAGGCTTTTGACTGGGTGATTGAACCCCAAGCCCAAGGGTGGTTGGGCCTATTAAATGCTGCCCAGAGACCACGTTCTGGACCATTATGTATAGAAATGGGAATGCTATGATGCCTGAACAGTTGAAGCCAAATGCGATTATCCGAGGTCCGCTCTTCCCTGAGCCGGTTCAGGTGGTTTTGGCTCTGCATATGGGCGGCAACGTTAAGTTCAATGGTTACGGGCTGAAAACGGGCCAGTCTTACAACCGGATTCTGACGGCTGACCAGATTGTGCTCTTGGATGTCACTCCGGAAACCGAGCCCTTCGACGGGGACCCTAAGCACTTTCAACTCGGCATCGAGGCCTTACGACTCGGCTGGGCCTACGAGTACGACCCATACTTCAGCCTCAGCATTGCCCGGGTGGACCCCCTCCCGCATCAGCTAGAGGCAGTTTATGACTACTTTCTGAAACTGCCCCGTATTCGCTTCCTGCTGGCCGATGATCCCGGCGCGGGTAAAACGATCATGGCTGGGCTGCTACTAAAGGAACTGAAAATTCGTGGTCTGGCCAAGCGAATCCTGATCATTACCCCGGCCAACCTAACCTTCCAGTGGCAGCGGGAGCTAAAAGACAAATTTCGGGAGAAGTTCGATGTGATCCGTGGCGATGTGCTCCGCGCCAACTACGGGAGCAACCCCTGGCAGGAGAAGGATCAGGTCATCACCTCGGTGAGTTGGGTCTCCACCATCGATGATGCAAAGGACAGCCTGCTCCGCAGCCAGTGGGATCTCATCATCGTGGATGAAGCCCATAAGATGAGTGCCTATAGCCGGGAGAAGAAAACCTTGGCCTACAAGCTGGGCGAGGCTCTTTCAGAACTGACGGATCACTACCTGTTGATGACGGCCACACCCCACAAGGGCAATGCCGAGCATTTCTGTCGTTTTCTCGAATTGCTCGACAAGGACATCTATGGCGATATCAGCAGCCTTGAAGAGGCCATCAAGCGCCATGAGGCGCCCTTCTACCTGCGGCGCGTGAAGGAGGCAATGGTGACTTTCCCTGACCCAGAAACGGGTGAGGTGAAATGTCTCTTCACAAAGCGACATGTGAACACCATCCCCTTCGACCTCAACCCCGATGAATTCGACTTCTACAGCGAATTGACAAGATTTGTCGAGGACCAATCCATTAAGGCTGCTTCGGAAGACAATGCCCGTGGCCGTGCCTTGGGGTTCACCATGGCAATGCTGCAACGCCGCTTTGCCTCCAGCCTATACGCGGTGCGCCGAAGTCTTGAACGTATGCGCACGAAGCGGGAAGAGATCCTCAATGACCCTGAGGGATACCGATTAAAGCAGATCGAAAAGAAACTACCCCAGGACTTCGATGACCGCCCTGATGAAGAACAGCAAGAGATCATGGACGAGTTGGAAGGCCTGGTGGCCTCCTTCGAACCTGCGGTTCTACGCGAAGAGATTCAGAAACTGACGGCATTGATTGAATACGCCCGAAGGCTGGAATTGAGTGGAATCGAGTCCAAGCTTAGAAAACTCAGAGAAACCCTCGAAGAGCGATCCGTCTTCGGCGATCCCAAAATGAAGCTGCTGCTCTTCACAGAGCATAAAGATACCCTAGATTACCTGGTGGAGCGCCTCCGGGAATGGGGCCTTTCCGTTACACAGATACATGGCGGCATGAAGATTGGCGACCGGGACACGCCGGGCAGCCGCATCTATGCCGAAAGGGAATTCCGCGAAACCTGCCAGGTGCTGGTGGCAACCGAGGCCGCAGGTGAGGGCATCAACCTTCAGTTCTGCTGGTACCTGATTAACTATGATATTCCCTGGAACCCGATCCGGTTGGAACAAAGAATGGGGCGCATCCATCGGTACGGCCAAGAGCGAGACTGCCTCATCCACAACTTCGTGTCCGTGAAGACCCGCGAAGGTCGTGTGATGGAGAAGCTCTTCGAGCGCCTCGCTGCCATTGAGGCCGACCTCGATCCACAGAGAACTGGGAAGGTTTTCAATGTCCTCGGTGATGTATTCCCGGCCAATGAACTGGAACGAATGGTGCGCGACATGTACGCGCGCAACCAGACAGAACAGGTGATCCTGGATCGAATTCAGGCTGACGTTGATACGGCCAGATTTAAGCGCATCACGCACTCTACCCTGGAAGGCTTGGCCAAGCGCGAACTCAACCTTGGAGCGATCGTCGGAAAGACCGCTGAGGCCAAAGAACGTCGACTGGTGCCTGAGGTAGTCCGAGATTTCTTCCTCCAGGCGGCTCCCATGCTGGGCCTTCAGGTGCGGGAACTCCTGCCCAAAGAACCAGGTGTTTTCCGCCTGCCCAAGGTGCCACAAAACCTTCTTGCTGTGGGCCAACGGTTGGAACCAAAGTTTGGGCGACTTGGGAAGGATTATCCTCGAGTTGCTTTTGACAAGGAAATCCTTAAAAAGGACGCCACCTTGGATTGGGTTACACCTGGGCACCCTCTATTCGAGGCTCTTCGGGAGGATGTCTGGGATAGCAGCACCGACCATTTGCGCCGAGGCGCAGTGTTCTTCGATTTAGACAGAGAGAAACCAGCCCGGTTAGATGTGTTTTCTGCGGCCATTCAGGATGGCTGCGGGAATGTCCTCCACCGACGCCTATTTGTGGCAGAGGCTGTCACTGGGGAGGCAGTAAGAATTTCCCAGCCTACCCTCTTCCTCGACTTTCAAATGGCTCCCCTTGGCACTCCAGTGCCATCCAGTGATGGATTACCGGATCGAGCGGCTTTGGAGATGGAACTTTATACCCAAGCCCTACAGCCATTCTTGGAAGAAGCTCAAATCGAGCGGTCGCGCGAAGTTAAAGTCATTGAGGAGCATTTGGAAATCAGCCTTAATGCGCTCATCTACAAGGCTAATCTAAAGTACGCCGAACTATTCGGTCAACAAACCGGTGGCAGCACTGAAGCAGGGCTGGAAGGTCGTCTCACCATGGCCGAGCACCGAATTCAAGAGTTAAATCTTCGCCTGGACAAACGCCAAAAGGAATTGGCTCAGGAGCGACACTGCACTATCGGGGACATTCAGCACCAGGGCACTGCCTGGGTGCTGCCACACCCAGAACGCAAGGCGCCAGAATTTGCCCCTCTTATTAAGGATGATGAGATCGAACGCATTGCGGTCAACGCTGTCATCGCTTACGAAAACGAGCACGGCAGGCAGGTTCAAAGTGTGGAGGCGGAGAATCGAGGATTTGATGTTATCTCCCGCCGTCCACACCCAGAAGACTCTCAAACTGCAATCGAAGTTCGCTTCATCGAAGTTAAAGGGCGTGCTGGCATTGGGGAAGTTGCCCTAACGAGTAATGAGTTCAGAACTGCGAAGCGCCTCGGGCAGGACTATTGGCTTTATGTTGTTTTCAATTGCGCCACCACTCCTGAAGTTCATGTGGTGCGCGATCCATTCCGACTTGAATGGGAAGAGTTGGTGAAGGTTGTCCACTACAAGTTCGCGCCAGAACAAATTCAGGGAGCAAGTGAATGAGCGTGGCCATTCAATATCCAAAGCGTTTGATTGAGATTGATCTGCCAATCAAAAGAATTTCTACGCATGCACGTCGGGAAAAAAGTATCCGTCATGGGCATATCTCGACTCTTCACGTCTGGTGGGCACGACGGCCACTCGCCGCCTGTAGGGCTGTCATTTGTGCGGCCTTATGGCCGGACCCTGCGGATCCTAGCTGCCCCAAATCATTTTTGGAAATAGCACAAGTAGAGATGAGAAACTGGGCCAAGGATCATTTAGGAATGCTTGGCGAAGAAAGCTTTGGAAGATTTGTTACCTATCAAAAGACGCCTTCATTATTAGAAGACGTGATTGTCCTACGTTCTGCTCTACTGGATTTTATCGCTGATTTTGCCAATTGGGACAATTCAACTGTTACAGAATTTCTAGAAACGAGTCGCCTTCTTACTCAGGCTGCACATGAGGCATTGGGAGGCGAGGCTGGAACAAGACCACTTGTTGTGGATCCATTTGCGGGAGGTGGTGCCATCCCGCTTGAAGCATTGCGCGTCGGGGCGAACGCTTTTGCAAGTGACATTAACCCCATGGCCGTTCTTCTTAATAAGGCCATGTTGGATTTCATTCCGAATTCAGGCAGTGGTCTAGCTGATGAGGTACGGAAGTGGGGTGCCTGGGTTAAGCGAGAGGCAGAAAAGGAACTTACAGAGTATTACCCAAAAGATCCTGATGGTGCAATTCCTATCGCATTTCTTTGGGCGCGGACCATTCAATGCGAGGGACCAGGATGTGGAGCAGAAGTGCCCCTAATTCGTTCTTTATGGTTAGCCAAGAAGGCGAATCGCTTTGTTGCGCTTCAACTGGTGACTCGCCCTGAAAGCAAGAGAGTTGACTTCGAGGTCATCGTAAAGATTTCTGGTCGATGGTTGAATCAGGCAAATTCTCAACAGAAAATCACGGATCCAAAGTTCGAAGGCACCATTAAGCGTGGATCTGTTACGTGCCCATGTTGTGGTCACACAACCCCGGTTGCACGTGTGCGTGCTCAAATAAATGCGCGTCAAGGCGGGACTAGAGATGCGCGTTTGTTAGCTGTTGTGGCAACCCGAGACGACGGGCAAGCTAGGTTCTACAGAGCACCCCAAGATCGTGACATTGCTGCTGTGGAGAGCGCAGTAAAAGATCTGGAAGAGAGGAAAGCGAATTGCAATGATCCCCTTGGCCTTGTTCCGGATGAACCCCTACCACCCCAAGGTGCCTTAGGATTTCGATTACAACCCTATGGATTTAAGCATTGGAGTGAGATATTCACAAGCAGGCAACAATTGTTGATATCAACACTAGGTCGTTTTGTTAAGGAAATAGGTGAAAAGGCGGGGGATCCCATCCAGCTTCTTCTTTGTTTTGCCCTTGGTAGAACCCAAGACTTAAATGCTTCTACCAGCACATGGGCCAATACGATTGAGGCTATCTGTGGGGCGAATCGCGCTCAAAACCGAATGCCCATGGTATGGGATTTCGTCGAAGCCAATGCTCTTGGCAACGCTGGGGGAAACTGGCTTGCGCAGGTTGAATGGGTTGCCAAAGTAGTTGAACATATTGTTTCCATGAATATCGAAGGAGAAGGCTCAGTTGAACAAAGCCCTGCGCAAATATTACCGCTTCCACATGATAGTGCCGATGCTCTCGTAACAGATCCTCCTTATTACGACGCTTTTGGCTACAGCGATTTATCTGATTTCTTTCTTAGTTGGCATAAACGACACATGCCTCGACGGATCCTTGATAGCCTTAATTTCAGTGATCAAGGCACTTCCCCGAAACAAATGGAGATTGTTGTAAATACTGGGGCAGAGAAAGATGGGCGTGGTCCTAAGAACGACAAATGGTTTGAATCGCAGATGGGAGTGGCGTTTGAAAAGGCTCGAGCAGTAGTAAAAGCTAATGGGATTGCAGTAATCGTGTTTGCTCACAAGCAAACATCGGGTTGGGAGGCTTTGCTTAAATCAGTCGTTAATGCGGGATGGATTGTAACTGGATCTTGGCCAATTGATACAGAAAGACCATCCCGTCAGCGTGCACAAGACTCAGCGGCGCTTGCCTCATCTGTTCATTTGATATGTCGGCCACGTGAGAGCTCTGATGGGGCAGCTCGCCCAGATGATGTCGGTGATTGGCGAGATGTCCTCGCTGAATTGCCTGGTCGCATACACCATTGGATGCCTCGCCTTGCCGAAGAAGGAGTTGTTGGAGCGGATGCAATTTTTGCCTGTCTTGGCCCTGCCTTAGAAATTTATTCTCGATACTCGAGTGTAGAGAAGGCCAGCGGAGAATTAGTCTCCCTTACAGAGTTCCTTGAGCAGGTCTGGGCGGCCGTTTCCAAGGAAGCGCTCGCTATGATTTTTTCTGGTGCAGACGCCACTGGTTTCGAAGAGGATGCTCGTCTCACTGCGATGTGGCTTTGGACACTAACCACCGGAGAGAGTGGCCGTGATGTTCTAACTGGCTCCGAGGAAGAAGGGGATGATGAGGAAGAAGATGGTGGTGGCAAGAAAAATGGTCCTGCAGGATTTACCCTCGAATTTGACGCTGCTCGAAAAATTGCTCAGGGGCTTGGCGCTCATCTAGAAGATTTATCCAGTTTGGTAGAACTTAAAGGGGATATTGCACGTTTGCTTCCTGTGTCGGAGCGGGCCACCTCTCTCTTTGGTAAGGAATCTGCGCAACCTGTAACCAAACAAAGTAAAGGGAGGAGCAAACAGGAAGCCCTCCCTGGCTTTGAGGAAATCGTCGACGATCCCGAAAGCCTTGATCTGGTTGGAGGAAGCAAGACAAAGATCGGTCAAACAGTTCTGGATCGTGTACATCAAGCAATGCTTCTTTTCGGGGCAGGGAGGAGCGAGACAATGAGGAAATTTCTTGTAGACGAGGGCGTGGGGCAGGATGCGCGGTTCTGGCGACTCGCCCAGGCCTTTTCGGCCTTGTATCCCCGCGACACTCAGGAAAAGCGTTGGGTCGATGGCGTTCTGGCACGCAAAAAGGGTCTTGGATTCTGATTTTTGGACAGATGAGGTTTTGAAATGGCATTGAAGCCCTGGTATAAAGTCGTCACCCCACGCGAAGATTTGCGCGAAGGACGTCCCATGGACGCCTCCGAGTTCGCAGTCCATCTGGACCACATCAGGGATGGCCGCGCCCCGCTGGATTACCAAGACCCCAAGCGGTTCTTTGAACGGACTTTCTTGACTCAGAACCTGCTTGGCCTGACCGCTGAAGTGGTACGCCGTCTCGCCGGGGAAAAGACGGAAACTTCCGCCGTCTTCAACCTTTCCACACAGTTTGGTGGTGGCAAGACCCACGCACTGGCCAGTCTCTATCACTTGGCAAAGCATGGGCCGGAAGCCCTGGTCTTCCAGGGCGTGCACGCCATCCTCGACAAGGCCCAAGTGCCCACCATCACGGCCTGTGCGGTGGCCACCTTCGTAGGCACTGAGTTTGATTCCATTGCGGGACGGGGCGGCAATGACGGTACGCCTATACGGTTCACGCCTTGGGGCGAAATCGCCTTCCAACTCGGTGGTGCGGAAGCTTTCAACCTAGTGGCAGAACATGACCGGACAGGCGTTGCCCCTGGTGGGGATGTTCTGACGAAGATTCTGCCCAAGGACAGGCCGAGCCTAATTCTGATTGATGAGCTAATGAACTTCGTCAACCGCGAACGAGGGCGGAAGTCCCAACTCGGCGGCCAACTTTATACATTCCTACACAATCTATCGGAAACCGCACGTGGAATGGATAAGGTAGTCCTTGTGGTTTCGATTCCGGCTTCAGAAATGGAGATGACGGTCGAGGACCATGACGACTTCGAGCGCCTAAAGAAGCTCCTAGATCGGTTGGGCAAAGCGGTTGTCATGTCCTCTGAGGGCGAAACTTCAGAAATCATCCGGCGACGACTCTTTGAGTGGACGGGTGTGCCCACCGATGCCCGACCCACCCTCAGCGAATACTCCGACTATTTGTTAGACCATCAGGCGATGATCCCGGAATGGTTTCCTGTGGATACCGGACGCGAACAATTTGCGGCCTCCTACCCCTTCCACCCTATGGTCCTCTCGGTCTTCGAACGCAAATGGCGCAGCCTGCCACGCTTTCAGCAGACTCGTGGAGTACTGCGGTTGTTAGCTCTGTGGGTTTCCAAGGCCTATCAGGAGGGTTTCAAAGGTGGCCACAAGGATCCCCTCATCGACCTTGGTTCAGCCCCAATGGAAGACTCCCTTTTTCGCAGTGCCATGTTTGAGCAGTTGGGAGCCAGCGGTTTGGAGGCTGCTGTTACCACTGACATCGCAGGGAAAATCGATGCCCACGCAACCCGACTGGACAAGCTTGCTGATGATGCAATCAAGAAAACCCGCCTCCATAAGAAGGTTGCCACCACAATCTTCTTCGAATCCAACGGGGGCCAAGGCACTCAGCATTCAGACGCCACTGTGCCCGAGATTCGTTTGGGAATTGCTCAGCCTGATCTGGATATTGGGCACTTGGACACTGTTCTTGAGGACCTGACAGATGCTTGCTACTACCTGAGTACCGAACGAAATCATTACCGCTTCGGGGTGAAGGAAAATCTGAACAAGCGTTTCGCTGACAAGAAGGCCTCCCTCAGCGATACCAAAGTCCTTGATGAATTGGTCAAAGAGGAAGTCCAGAAAGCCTTTCAGGGGGCTTCAGAAATCCGGACAGTCCTATTTCCAGAAAAAAGCGAGCAGATCCCCAACCTCCCTCAACTCACCTTGGTCGTTGTGGGACCAGATCGCGATTTCAGCGACTCTGGGACTCTGCCATGGGCCGAGAAAGCAACGAAAGAATATGGCACAAGTGGAAGGGCCTACAAAAGCGCCCTGGTCTGGGTGTTGCCCGAGAACGCCAGCAGCATCAGAGAAGATGCGCGGCGATCGCTGGCCTGGCAGCGAATTTGGGAGGAGCGCTCTAGCCTTAGTCTTGACGACGCCCAAATCCAGCAGTTGGACGAGAGCCGTAAAAAGGCCCAGAGGGATCTCAAGGAATCCGTATGGCGGTCATACAAACATTTAGCGCTCTATTCTAAAGAGCAAACCTTACGGACCATCGATCTTGGGTTGGTACATTCCAGTGCCGCGGCATCCATCAGCCTCTACATCCAGAAATGCCTTCGTGATGCGGGCGAACTGGTCGACTCAGTGAGCCCGAGTTTCCTGACCCGCAATTGGCCACCAGCTTTTAAGGAACAGGGTTGGCCAACCAAACAGGTTCGGGATGCATTCTTCTCTTCCCCTGCGTTTCCACGCATTACTAAAGCCGATGGTGTAAAAGAAACTATTTCCAAAGGCGTTGCGGGCGGCTTTATCGCCTATGCATCTAAACGTGGTGATGGTAGCTTCCTGCCATTCATCTACGGTAACGGGAAGAGCCTTATCTCAGATGAAGTCGAAATCTCAGATGATGTGGTGATCCTCACCAAAGAAGATGCTGAAGCCTACCTTGCAGGCCAGAAGGCTAAAGACGAGCCCATCAAGAATCCAACTCCTCCTGGGCCAGATGAAACACCAGATAACACCGAGCGAACGGACCCAAAAGAACCGGGCGATGGATCTGGTTCCAAACCCTCGATAGAAGGTGAAGGGCCTTTAGTGGGAGATGGCCCGGTTGCTGGTAGCGAGACTCTGCTGGATTTCACATGGAAAGGCGAGATTCCACACCAGAAATGGATGAATTTTTACACCAAGGTTTTAGCCAAATATATCAACAAAGGCCATCTCAAACTCACTGTGGGTATCCAGATCAAGCCTGAGGGAGGGGTTAGCAAAATTCAGGTTGAGGAGATTCAGGCGGCACTCCGGGAATTAGGGCTCCATGAGCAATAAGTTCCCCATCATACTTGAAGAAATGGATACAACGATTATGGATGACCTCATTCCCCATGCCTGAGTTACCTGAAGTTGAAACCACCCGTCTTGGCCTAGACACTCTGGTAAGGGGCTGCCGTATTGCAGGAGTTACCCTGCGACGACCGGACCTTCGATGGCCAATCCCGAGCGGACTCCCGGCCCTACTCACAGATCAACCGATTCTTGGAGTCCGCCGCCGGGCCAAATACCTCCTCCTGGATGTCCCCTCCGGCAGCGCTCTAATACACCTTGGAATGTCTGCCTGTCTGAGAGTGTTACCTCAGGGCGTTCCACCAGGGCGGCACGACCATGTGGACCTCGTCTTGGATTCGGGTCAAATCGTGCGGTTCACCGACCCGCGCCGTTTTGGCTGTCTACTCTGGCAGCCGAAGGGAGAGACCCACCAACTGCTGAGCAACCTTGGCCCGGAACCACTGTCGACCGAGTTCACGGGAGACCATCTCTTCGAGTGCAGCCGTAAAAGGACTTCAACCATCAAAACCTTCCTGATGGACCAGGAGATCGTTGTGGGGGTTGGCAACATTTATGCCGTTGAGACTCTGTTCCGCGCCGGCATCGCCCCTTGTCGGGCTGCGGGTAGTGTTTCTCGTGAGCGCTATGCTCGGTTGGCTGAAGCCGTCAAAGAGATCCTTGCCCAAGCAATTCAATCTGGTGGAACCACACTTCGAGAATTTAGCCATCCAGATGCAATGCCTGCTTATTTCAAACAGAAGTTGTTTGTCTATGGCCGCCAAGGTCTGCCTTGTCTTGCTTGTGGCAAATTACTTTGTGGGACCCGGCAAAGCAACAGGTCAATGGTCTGGTGTGCAAAATGTCAGAAATAGGAACTTGGACGAAATGCCATAGATGAATGGGAACCAGATGACAACAGAGGTTCGGGCTTGAAAGCTTCCCAGCCGTGATGGCATTTCCAGCAGGCCCTGGTCTACTTCGCTTTGGTGATGATCGCCAGCCCATCCCCCTTGCGTTCCACCTTTGCCGTTCCGCCGTCCTTCAATGCACCGAACAAAATGGCGTCGGCCAGGGGCTTCTTGAGGTGCTGCTCCACCACCCGGGCCATGGGCCGCGCGCCGAACGCGGGCTCGTAGCCCTTCTCCGCCAGCCATTCCCGGGCCGGCAGGGAGACCTGCAGGGTCACGCCCTTCTCGGTGAGCATGGCCTGCAGTTCCTTCAGGTTCTTGTCCACCACCTTGAGGATCTCGGGCCGGCCCAGGGGGGCGAAGGTGACGATGGCGTCCAGGCGGTTGCGGAACTCCGGGGTGAACGCCTTCTCGATGGCGCCCCGGGCCGAGGTGACCGGTCCGCTTGAGCTGAAGCCCACCCGGCGCGCGCTCAGGCTGCGGGCGCCGGCGTTGGTGGTGAGGATCAGCGCCACGTGGCGGAAGTCGGCCTTGCGGCCGTGGTTGTCGGTGAGGGTGGCGTGGTCCATCACCTGCAGCAGGATGGCGTAGATGTCCGGATGGGCCTTTTCGATCTCGTCCAGCAGCACCACGGCGTGCGGGGCCTTGCGCACGGCGTCCACCAGCAGGCCGCCGTCCTCGAAGCCGACGTAGCCCGGCGGGGCGCCGATCAGCCGGCTCACCGCGTGCTTCTCCATGTACTCGGACATGTCGAAGCGGAGGAACTGGATCCCCAGGATCCGGGCCAGCTGCTTGGCCAGCTCGGTCTTGCCGACCCCGGTGGGGCCGGCG
>Ga0316217_10001377_pt1 | contig 31776 bp, 23 predicted proteins | sample 1anoAmetaG_FD_203633 | JGI IMG/M metagenome (GOLD analysis project Ga0316217, IMG submission 203633) | Freshwater microbial communities from Trout Bog Lake, Wisconsin, USA - 1anoA | ecosystem: Environmental > Aquatic > Freshwater > Lake > Hypolimnion/Profundal zone | place: USA: Wisconsin... | reverse complement strand
GCCGTGCTGCTGCCGGGCGCACAGCCGTTCGTGCCGGGCCTGGCTATCCAGCGTTGCCTGAACTGCGACCCCAGCCAGGTCACCGCCATCATCCGGGCGGGCCACGTGCGGGTGGTCAAAGGCTCGCGTTGCGGCTGGGGCGGTTCCCCGATGATTACCCGGTCCAGCTTTGAATCCTTCCTGATGTCCCGGCGCTTGTGAGCCGGTGGATGCAGGCCATCCAAGGCGGTCGGTTCGCTCGTTCAAGCTTTGGACCGGGCGGAAGAATCTTGTGTCACACCCTCCGCCGTCGGGGGGACGACGAGACGACGGAGCTACGGACCTGCTGACTCCAAATACTCAATGAGGTTCTTCATGCTGTGCAGGTAGTTCGCGAGCGCCTTCCGGCCGGCGGCGGTGATCCGGTAGGTGGTCTTGGGCCGCAGCGCGACGAACGCTTTTTTACTGGTGATGTAGGCGCGTTCCTCCAGTTTGCCCAAGTGCAGGTGCAAGCTGCCATCCACCGTCTGAAGCCGCTTTTTCAAGGTCGTGAAATCGAGGGGACCATCCACCTGCAAGGCGGTCATGATGCCCAGCCGGATGGGGCCATGCACCGCGGTGTCCAGGCCGTTGAAATCAATGGGGTTCATGGCGCCGCGCGATCTGCCGGATTTGCCAGGCTTGGAGGATGAAGCTCAGCCATCCGATCGCGAGGAACATCAGGCCCAGCGGAATCTCGCGCAGGGTATGGTGTTTGTCGGGCAGCAAGACCGCCAAGAGGCCGTAGGCCAGCAACGGGAGCGCCCAGCCCAACAACAACCAGATCCGGGAAATCAACGTCAGCACCAGATACGTGGCCCCCACGAGGATGAACAGGCCGGGAATGAAGGCTTGCGTGCTGATGCGGAAATGCAGGGCCCAGAAAAAATAGAGGAGAAACTCCAGGGTCAGCGCCGCGCCGATCCGGACCCCCTGGGAGTCAATCCCCCAGAAGCGCCGGTACTCCCGGATCAGACTCTGTGGACGCCCGTCGTTGGCCGTCGTTTTTTGGATGTGGAAGATCATGACGCCCAGCACGGCGAGGATCGCCAAAACCCCTGACCACTGGTCCGGCGCCAGCCCCAAACACCTTGCCTGGGAGTGAGGCGGCAGCCACGACGAAGCGAGCAGAATCAACCCGGGAAGGATCCACCACAAGTCCAGCCGCAGGTCGCGCTTCAGCCACGGGACCCACTCCCGGGCCATGGCCGGCGCCAGCCCCAGGGCTTGTTGCATGGTCTCCACATCGTTTTTGACTCGATCCAGTTCCGGTTTCATGGTTTGGCCTTTTGCTTTATTGGTTCCACTACTTAAATAATTTAAGCATGCAGCGGCGGCGCGTCAATCCGGGAATTGAGCCGGCTGGGGCCAGGGGCTCCAAATTTTTAACCGCGAATGGACGCGAATGAACGCGAATAAATCAAACCAACGGGATTCATTTTTTGGCGTTCATTAGCGGCTCCTTTCCAGAACGATGCGTTCCCATTCTAGTTTGGCGCGTTTGAAATTCACGATTACGCCCACCTTGTGGCCGGTGATCCGCAGATAATTCAACATCTGGCCGCGCTCGTGATCCGTGATGACCTCGATCACCTTGGCATCCACCACCACGGTGTTCCACGCGATCAAGTCCGGAACATATTCGCCCACGTTGACCCCTTTGTAGAGGATGGGATAACGCGGTTGCTGGGCAAATGGAATGGCGCGCAGCCCGAATTCCACCACCAGCGCGTTCTCATAGGGCTTTTCGTGCAGCCCATGCCCGATGCCGTGGAGCACTTCAATGGCGCAGCCCACGATGAGATAAACCTCATCCTTCAACAATATTTTTTCATTCGCGTCCATTTGCGTCCATTCGCGGTTCAAATCAATTGTTTCCGACCCTTCCCCTTTTTTCCTTACCGCCAGGGCGGGGCAACGGCTTTAGCGACACTTTGCCGGTTTGCGGTCAGTTTGCCCAGTGCGGACAATTCGGCGTTGGCGGAGACGTCATCTGTGCCGCTAGCGAAAATGATGGCCTCGCCGGCAGCCAAGTACGCCGAGCGCCACAGAATATAAAAGTGCGCGGTGGAATCAAGACCGCCAAATTTTTAACCGCGAATGGACGCGAATGGACGCGAATGAACGCGAATGGACGCGAATAAATCAAACCAACGGGATTCATTTTTTGGCGTTCATTTGCGGTGCCATTCCGATCGGTTGGCCGAAAAATTGCTAATTGAATTTTTGAAGTAATGGCTCGGTCAAGCCCCGGGCCAAATTAACCGACAACAAGGTATGGATGAACTGATTGCAAAATTAGTGCCGCCAAAACAGCAAGCCCAGGCGCAAGTCCTGCTGGATGACCCCGGTTCGCGGAACCTGATTCGCCAGCAATTAAGCCAGTTGGCCGACGATGACGCCGGGGTCATTCCGCAGAAATCCTGCAGTTGGATTTTGTGCAAGCTGGCTACTTTTGGCGCCGCCGAATCGGACACCTTTAGAATTTACCAGGCTTTCTTATCCCAACTGAATCAACTGGGACAGCTATGCCGCCTCGTATCCGGCGAAGGCGAACAATGCAAATTTGATTCGCCCGCCACCGTCGCCAACCGGATTACGATCGGTCTCGGCTTATTCTACGAACAAGCAGTCCGCCGGCATCAGCGGCAGGCCGCGCCCTCGCCGCAATTTTATCAACAAATGGCCATCGGATGCTTTGCGCTGACGGGCTACAAAACCATCGCCGCGCAGTTCCCGGAGTGGCTGGAATTTCTGCGGACCAACTTTGTGTTGCCCAAGCTATAGCAGCGGACTGGCGTGCCGGGTCGAAGCTTTCGAGCAGGGCCCGGCGTTGGCGGCCGCGTCAAGGGCTTTGGACGCGGAAGAACTGCGCGCCGCTCTGGCTGGCGGGGACGGTGACTTGAAAATTCGCGCCGTTGCCGAGGGTGTTGGTGTAGTAGTTCCACGGGCCGGTCAGGAGATTGGTGGTGGTGGTGACGGTGTAACTTTGTTGATTGGCCGTAGGGATCGTAAAGCCGAAGTTGGCGCCGCGGAGGAACACGTTGGTGAGGGTGATGGGCGAGGGGTTGGCCGCGAGCACCTGGACCGTGACGGCGAAGGAACCCGAGTTATCGCCATAACCCCCAGGCGGCCCGTTGAAACCACCGGCATCGGATATGCCGAGGAACAATTGGGTGGCGCCTTGGGGCACTTGAAATTGTTGCGTCAGGCCGGCACCGTCACCGGTCAGGCCATCGCCCAGAAAGAAGGTTTGGTACAGGAGCGGAGACAGCGACGTGAAGTTCGTGCCAAGGGTGGAATAAAAATTCAGCTCAGCCGGGGCGGAAGCGCCGCTGGCGGGGGCCGTGCCGGGTTCAAAGACCCCGATGAGCGCCCCGGCGCCGGGAATTTCGATGGCCGAAAGGCCACCGTAGGCGCCGGCATAGGACCACGACGGATAACCGCCCCCACTCTGCAGGACGCCGTCGGCATCGTTGTGTCCGCTGCCGCTGTTCAGTGAGATGCTGCCGGAGACATTGGTGAGATAGAGCGCGAGGGGGTTGGCCGGGAGGTTGACGAGTATGGGCGCGACGCCGGAGGGATCCGGCAAACCCGCGTTGCCGGCACCGTGGATTTCCGCCTTGCCGGGCACGGTCAGATTGGTGGTGTAAAGATTGCCTGTGCTGTAAACCGCGAGCGACACGTTTGTGGTGGCGGCGCCCCAGGCATTGCTGATGACCAGTTGATAAACGCCGGCGTCGCTGAATTGCAGGCCCGTGATGGTGAGCGTGTTGGTTTGCGCCCCGGAGAGGCGGAGGTTGTTGGTCAGGGCGACGTCGTGGAAGAACCATTGATAGCTCAACGGCAGGCCGCCGGAGGCCAGCGTGGCGCTGAAGGCGATGTTTTGAAATTGGAGGACGGAGGCGGGCGCACCGCCGACGGAAGCAATCACCGGCGGCGCCGCGCTGTCGTCAAAGACATGCACCAGAAACGCGCTGTTGATGTTGGAGGCGCTGACGTTGTCGGCCATGTTCGGGTCCGCGCCAATGCCGAGGATGAGTTCGGTGGCCCCCGGGGGAATGGCAAAAGTCTGGATTAGGCCCGGGGGAATATAGGCGTCAATGTTCGTGACGTAGGCGTTATTGGCATTGTAGCCGTCGCCAATGTGAAAGGGCTGGTTCAGCAGCGGCGCAGAGGCCAGCCACGTGCGCGGATCGGGAACCATGCCGCTATCGGACCGATAATTGAGGGAATTGGGCGCCGTGCCGGTGAAGCCGGGGTTGAAGAAGATGCCGAACAAGGCGGGATCCACGCCGGTGGTGCTCCCGATGGGCACGCCTTGGTAGGTGCTGGTGCTGTAGGCGGTGTCCGTCCAGTTGTAAGGAGCTTGCAGGTTGGCGTAGAGACCGTCGGCCGAGGCGAGGCGGTCGGAACCATCGGTGATCACGCCGCCGGTGACGCGGAATTGAAAGTGCGCGGCGCCGGCGGGCAGCGGGACGGCGGCAAACAACGTCCCGTTGTTGCCGTCGTAATAGGTGTCGGTGGCCCGGACTTGGAGCACGCCGTTATTGGTGCCAATGGCCGAGATTTCAAAGCCAGCCGATTGGCTGTAGCCAGTGGCCGCAAGGGCAAACGACGCCGCAATGGTGGCTGCCAGATGGGATTTCATAGACAATCTCCTTTGCTTGGGGTGACCCGGTCAAAACTGGACCGGGGGTTGGTTGGTTTATGTTTGTGATTCGGTCAACGACGGGGGATAGAAAGCGGCGATAACATGGCCAGAGCGCTGTGCGGTGCGGCTTCGGGAGACTCAACCGCCAGCGAATCGGTTTCCGAACCAGGATAACTGACCGCTGTCGCATGACCGCCGTCAATTTCATGTCACCACAGTATCATTTTTTGCGATGGAACGCAATGGCAAGGATCAGAATCCGGAACCGGCGATCTGGGCAAATCCATCTCATCGGCATTCCCGTGACGAACCTCTCCGTGAACCCGGCGCGCAGCACCGGCCCGGCCTTATTTGCCGGTGCCTGGGCGGTGCAGCAGCTCTGGCTCTTCTGGGCCGCCCCGATTCTCGGGGCGATTCTGGCGGGACTCGTTTATCCGGTGCTGGCCGGCAAACCGGCTGTTGACAAGTGAAATAACGCGTCCGCCCGCTGGGCAGGGCCTTCGCTAAAGCTACGGAGTTTCTCATTCCCTTGGGCGCGGATTTCTTTCATCTTGCCCGCATGGCAAGCAAAACAATTGGATTCCTCATGGCCTTGGTGGGGTTCATCGGCGCCACGGTGTCGGCGGCGGAGGCGCCGCTGACGCTGGATCAATGCAACGTGGCCTGGACTTCGCCGAGCGCGGATTCGTTCGGCTCCATGCCCTTGGGCAATGGCGACGTGGGGGCGAATGTCTGGGTGGAGCCGAATGGCGACCTCCTGTTCTACGTCAGCAAAGTGGACGCTTATGACTCCGCGCACGAGTTGAGGAAGCTGGGCCGCGTGCGGGTGCGGTTTACTCCGGCGCTGGCCACGAATGATTTTGCCCAGACGCTCGTGCTGCGCGAGGGGGCGATTGCCGTCCGCGCCGGAGGCGTGAGCCTCCGGGTCTGGGTGGATGCCAATGCGCCGGTCATCCGGGTCACGGGCCAAAGCCGGTCGCCTGTGGAGGTCGCGGCCAGTTTCGAGACGTTGCGGCCTTGCGACGAATTGGACGACCGCGCGAATCGCCTGGCGTGGGGTTATCGCAACACGTCTTCCGAGTGGATCAAGCATGTGCAGTCCCAAAACACGCCGGAGTTCGCCGCCCGGGTGGCCGACCCCATCCTGAATCGCACCTCGGGCTGCCGCTTGAGCGGCGCAGGTTTTGTGCGGGCGGACAAGCGGACCCTGCGGTTGGCCGCCGCGCGCCGGGTGGATTTGTTCGTGCGCGTCCGGTCGAGCCAAACCCCCGCTTTGGCCGGGTGGTTTGCGGAATTGGAACGACCCGTGGCCTCCGACTGGCGGGCGCACTGCGACTGGTGGCGGCGGTTTTGGGATCGCAGCCACATTTTCGTCACCGGTTGCGGGGCGGGAAAAATCAATCTGGATCAGTGCCGCTACGAACAGTTTCCGCAAGGCTCCCGGGCCTATGCGGGGCGCCAGGAGATTGACCCGGCCACGAACGCGTTCCAACTCACGCAGCGTTACGCGCTAGAGCGTTTCTGCGAGGCCGCGGCGAGTCGCGGCGCGGTGCCGCCGCCCTATAATGGCTCGATTTTCACGATGGACATGCCCGCCGGCGTGCTGGGGTTCAACGGGCCCAAGACCGCGCCGGTTTCGGCCGATACACGCGACTGGGCCACGCTGTCGTTCATGTGGCAGAACACGCGGCATCCCTATTGGGCCATGCCGGCGCGCGGCGACTTTGATACCCTGCGGCCGGGCCTGCAGTTCGTCCGCGACGGTTTGGAGGTCTGCCGTGACCGCTGCACCAACCTGTTCCACCACGACGGCGCGTTCATCATGGAGGCAAGCTGGTGGCGCAATGTGGGCGTCTTCAACTGGAATCGTGTGCCGCAGCATCTGCGCTACCACTTCCTGGCCACCCTGGAAACCTCGGCGATGATGTGCGATTACTACGAGCACACCCGCGAACGGAAGTTCCTGGAGGACATCCTGCTGCCCTGCACGGACGACTTCATCAAGTTTTACGAATGGCAATTCCCCCAACGCGATGCCGCCGGCAAAATGGTCATGGCGCCCGCCGCCACGGTGGAGACGTATCAGCCGGTGACGAATCCGAACACCGAAATCACCGCCTTGCGCTATGTGCTCACGAAGCTGCTCACCTTTGACATCGGGGCCGCGCGCCAGGCGCATTGGACCAAGCTGCTGGGGGAATTGCCGGAAATGCCCACGCGCCGCATTCGGGGTCTGGACCTGCTGGCCGTGGGCGATGAGTATGCGGCGGGCCGGGAGATTTGCGAATCCCCGGAGCTTTATTCCGTGTATCCCTTCCGCCAGGCGTGGCTGGGGCGACCGAACCGGCTCGCGCTGGCGCGACAATCGTTTCATGTGCGCTGCGTCAGCTTGGACGGCACGGTGGACGATCAGCCGGTGGAGACGGGCGGCTGGCAGTCCGCGCCCGTGCAGGCGGCGTATCTGGGGCTGGCGCGGGAGGCGGCGCGGCTGGTCAGCATCAATTTCAACGACCGGTTTATTGCCTGGCACGCCAATGTGAATCCCGAGGCGCCGTTCCCCGAGCGCCCCCGGGCGCGCTTCCCGGCGTTCTGGGAATGCAAGATGGATGGCACGCCGGATAACGACCACGGCGCGAATTCCGTCAATGGGTTGCAAAGCATGTTGCTCCAGAGCGACGGCCGGAAAATCTATCTGCTGCCCGCCTGGCCGGAGGATTGGGACGTGTCCTTCAAGTTATGGGCCAATGACCACACGGCCGTCGAGTGCGTTTATCGCGCGGGCAAAGTGCGGTCCCTAAACGTCACCCCGGCGGCGCGGCGCGCGGACGTGGTGGATTTCAGTTCGTTCGACCAGCGCATCCGCACGCTCGTCGGCGTGGCGGCCAATGATCACAACGCGCTCTTCGGTTTGCCCCCCATGCTGGACGGCCTGCCCAAACCGGGGCCCACCACCGCGGCGTGGCTCGCGAAATACGGCGAGAGTGTCACCGGCACTCAAGGCGCGCCGTGGCCAAACTGCACCCTTCGCGACAATGTGGTTTACGTCCACTCATTGGGTGGTGCGCTGGAGTTGCCTGCGGTTCCGGCCCAACTCACCGCGCAGAAGTGGCTCACGGCCACCAATGAAAAGCCCGACGCGATTTTAAAGCTGGAATTCGACCGCTCGGTGGAGGATTTCGCCAAGGATGCCCCATCCGCGGGATCGCTGACCCGGGGCAAGTCCATCACCCAGGATGAGCCGGGGGTTTTCGGGGTTGACCTGGGCGGCGCGCAGCCGCTGAGCCGTCTGGAATTCACCATTGAGAATCCCGGCTACCGGCGCGGGCAGGGAAAAAAGTTTGAATTGCAGTCCCAGCAACCGGATGGCGCCTGGCACACCCTCCAGCAAGGGCAGGTTTTTGGCACGATCTACTCCAAAACGCTCCCCCCGACCACCGCCGGGAAGTTGCGGCTGCTAATAGACGCCCCGCGTTTGCGCCAGTTCGATCTGTTCAGAAACTAAACCGTAGCGCGCTGGTCACTTTCCCGGATGGCAGCATGGCGATCTTTGAAAGCGCGCTGGCGCAAGCGTCCGCGTTGCGCGAAAGCGGGCCGGGGGAGCATCTCCGAAAAAACGCGCCCGGCGTACATGCCGGGCGCGGTAAAAACAACCAAACAGCTTCAGACTTTGCGGCGACGCAGCTTAAAACCAAGGACAGTCGCACCCACACCCAACAAGGCCAGCGAACCCGGTTCGGGCACGGCCGGAATGGAAAAGACGGCGCTATCCGCGAGGCCAAAGCCGTTCTGGGTAAAGCCGAGGTCAACGCTGGCAGATTCATTAACGATGGCGCCACCATCAAACGAGCCGCTGCTGTACAACCCCGTAGCAAACAGGTCAATACTATGATCCGGTTGGGAACCCAACACAGTGATGCCGGTGCAAGTGAAAGTGCCAAAAAAACCATTGCCGAAGTCTAATCCGGCGGGATTGCTCAGGCTGAAATTTAAGGTGCCAAAATTCTGGGAACCCAGACCGACAAAAACACCGGTATTATTCGCAAAGGAGAGCAGGTCGGAAATGGTAAAAGCTGTGGCCTGGCTGACGTCCGCAGGGGAATTATTGGTTGGGGTGCCAATATCCGTCATGCCAATGGTTCCGCTTTGAGCTTGAGCACCCGCTGCTGCCAACCCCAAGGCCATTGCCGTCAAAATGACTGCTTTTAATGTCATATAATCGAATTTTGCTTTTGAGTCAAAAACGCATTCCCACTCCACTTGAGAGGAGTCTAAGGGAAAACCCTATTCATGTCAATCAGTTTTTTGACACTGAAATCATCGCTCGCTGCGGCTGAATGGCAAGCGACTGCCCAGCATCCCTCCCGTGGCAGGTACTGCTCGTCGGTGGGCGTTTGCAAAAAGGCGGCCAAGGCGCGCTGGTCCCCGGCGGTTTGGTGTCATTTGACATTCGTTTTGGATGTGTTACGGTTTTGCCATGACGACCATGTTACAAGTCAAAGGCATTCCGAGGGAGTTGCGGGAGCGGCTGGAAGCCAGCGCCGCGCGCAATTTCCGGTCCTTGAACCAGGAGGCGCTGGCCCGCATCCAGTTCAGTTTTGATGCTGAAGACCGCAGCCAGGCGGCTCAGCTAAACCTGCTCATTGGCGAGGGCTTGAGGGGCAAGCCCCACCCCGGCAGCGTTGGCCGTCTGCGCGACATCGCCGCCAAAGCGCGCCAGTGAAAACCGCTTTTAGTTCCGCCTTTGAAGCGGACTTCGCGCAAATCATTGCCTATTATGCGCGCGACGTGACGCCGGAACTTTCCCGGCGTTTTGAAAATTGCGTGGTGGAGACCTTTGAGCGAATTGCCGCGTGCCCGGAACTCGGACGCCGCCGGAAAGATCTCACGCATCCTGAAATCCGCAGCCTGGTGGTCGCCGGTTTTGAGAATTACGTCGTCTTTTACCAAGTCAGGAAGGAGGACGTGTTCATTGTGAGGTTACTGCACGGCGCGCGCAACCTGCCGGACTTGCGTTAGCGCCAGCAGGGACGGTCACGGGAATGCAGGACTAGGAGATGCTTTCACTCCCGGGCCAGGTACTGCTCATCGGTGAGGGTTTGCAAAAAGGCGACCAAGGCGCGCTGGTCCTCGGCGCTCAGCGGCACCCCGCCATCCGGATGTTTCGCCAGATTCGGATCCAGCGTCGCACTCCGCTTCACGCCCGTGACATAGTGTGCGACGACCTCGTCCAAGGTCTGAAACCGGCCATCATGCATATAAGGCGCGGTCAGCGCGACGTTGCGCAGTGAAGGCACGGCAAATTTGCCGCGGTCGGCGGCCCGGCCCGTGACTTTTTCACGGCCCGGGTCTGGACAGACGTCATCCAATCCGTTGTTGGCGAAGCCCTGGCTCTGGAACAGCGGGCCCCCGTGGCAATGAAAACAGTCGGCCCCGAACTGTCCCCGCCGCGGATCGTATTCGGTCGAGAACAATACCAACCCCCGCTGTTCCTGGGGCGTGAAGGCCTCCTGCCCGCGCTGCACCCGGTCGAACTTTGAATTAAACGAGGTCTGCACCAGGACATACTGCTCAATGGCCAAGCCGATCTTCTCGGGCGTGATTTCCGGCGACCCAAAAGCCTGGTTGAACGCCGCAGCGTAGTCGTACCCGGCGTGCTTCAACTTGGCGACCACGTTCGTGAGCGACTCGTTCATCTCGAGCGGATTTTGAATGGGCTGCAGGGCCTGTTCCCGCAAACTCGCGGCGCGTCCGTCCCAGAAAAACGATTTTTTCCACGCCAGGTTGAAGAGGGGCATGGCGTTGCGCGTGCCCACCTGGCCGGCCGCCCCGGTGCTGACGGTTTTGTGCTCGCACAGACCGCACCGCGCTTGGTGGCAATCCGCGCAGGCTTGCCGGCTGTTAACCGACAGTTGCTTCTCGAAAAACAATGTCCGGCCCAACTCCACCCGCTCAACGATCAGTGGATTATCGCGGGGCAGATCCGGGATCGGGAAGGTGGCGCCCATTTCAAAGCGATAGGGCGTGTACCGGGCCGGCAAGTAAAGGGGCCGGGGCTCCAGCGCCGCCACTTCGGAATCCGACAGCGGGCTCACTTGGCGGAGGCGAAACGCGCCCGGCGCATTCAACACCAGCGCCGCCGCCACCGGATCGCCGTCGCGCGAATGCGTGGACTTCCCATCCCGCGCAAAGGACAGCGCCCGCGGCGCATTCAAGAGCGTGGCGATATCAAAGTCCAACGCCAGCCGCGCGAGATTGGTGACCGGCAAAGCGGCGGCGAGCACGACGCGGACGCAATTCGTGTCGCGCGCCAGGTGGTAAGCCCAGCCGTCCAGCGCCCCATCCGCATTGCGCCATAAGCCCTCCAGCGCCAGGAAGACATAGCCGCCCTGCCATCCCCAGTACAAGCCGTTGACGTCCGGGTTCAGCGGATCACGCGCGGGGAATCGCGCCGGATTGGCATGGTTCAAATTCGTTCCCAAGCCGAGCGAGAAGCGGATGGATTGATACTCTCCCGGCGGGATGTTGCCCAGCCGGAAGCCGTCCCGATTCGCCCCTAAGTCAAACCAAGCGGCCGCGTTGGAGCATTCCAACCACGACCCGTCGAGACGCTGCAGGCCGAAGTCGCTAAGCAAATAACTGATGCGGGTGATGGAGAAACGCTCGCCGGCGGAGGTTTGGTACCGCAGCGAAGCGGGCTGGACTGGCTGGCCGTTGCACTCGGGCGTCACCTGAATTTGCAGCCCAGCCGCGCGGGCATTTCCATCCGCCAGCCCCAGCCACGCTCCCAAAAAGGCCGCGACTCCAGCCCGCCAGCCGCTGAGGGCCTGGCCGAACCGCTTGGATCTGGGATTGGGGGAGCGCATGGCGTTGGCGCGGCTCAGGAATCAGTTGATGGTGAACCCGCCCGTCAGCGTGTACGTGGGGCCTGGGCTGTAGGTCACCACCACATTTTGCGGGCCGGTGGCCGCATTCGCGGGGATGACGAACGTGGCCAGCACCGTTCCGGAGGCGGGCACGGAGACATTCACCCCCGGGATGCTGCCCGCGAGCGTCACGGTGGGGGTGGGCGCGTTCGCGGGCGGCCATGGCGGCAGGGTCGGGAGCGTGATGGTCACCGTAACAGTGGTGCCCGGATTGGCACCGCCATTCGGAGCCACGGAAGTGGCAATGCCCGAGCCCCCCAGGATGGTCGTGGAGCCGGCACTGTCAAAAGCCGCCACCGCCGTCCGCGCCACGCGATAGAAGTTCCAACCCCCAGCCACCGGATTGGTGACGCCGGCCGCGACCCGGCTGGCGGCCACCCCGGTATTGACGGCGTTCCAATTCACCAAATTGGACGAGGCGGCCACCGTATAGGTTCCGCCCTCCAGCGCGCTCCACGTCAGGGCGATCGTCCCGCCGCCAACCACGGGCGGGTTGAGCGTCTGGATGAGATTCGTTTCGCCGAGGAAATTGGTGCTGACCGACTCGGTAATCGCCGTGACCGCGCCGCCCGTGGGAGAGCCATAATAGCCGCGGCCGATGTTATAGGGAAAAACCGGGAGGCCATTCGAGGCAATCGCCACAAAGTACGCGTAAGTGCCTTCGGGAAATTCCGGCGTCACGCACCACCGGCCGTTATATTGATCGAGGTCGAAATCCACGCCCTGGCGATACCCGAGATCCCCGAGATAATCGTTATCCTCCATGTACCGTCCCAGCGGAAAGCTGCTGCTCACGGCGGGTCCGGCTTGGTTGGAACTGACGTTATCCAGCCGCACCGCCCATTCGGGAATGGTCGTGCGGCCACTCAAAGTGAGGTTGCTGGTACCGTATTGGCCATTGCGAATCACATAGCCCGAGATCATCCGTCGAATGCCGCTATTGGCATTCGTGGGGTTGGAGTAGCCGTATGGGCCGTAGACCGGGAAACCATCGGCGACCCAGCCCAGCAAGGGGGAATGCGCGACGGGCGGGTTGGTGGACTCGGACCACGTTTTGGCAGTGGCATTGTAATCCACATGATCACCGAGTTGGTAGCGCAGCGCGATCGGCGACGCGTGATAATGATACGTGCCGGTGTTCTGTTGATGGGCGTAGGCCGGATCGAAAGTCGCGCTCTCGTTCACATAGGCGTCCCGATTCCAATAGCCGGTGTAGCCGGAAGCATCGCTGCCCGTGCCGGGGTCATAGGTGAAGGCATCCCAGCTGTTAAACATGGCCACGCCGTCCACGAACATGCCAATCGCGCCGCCTGCCGTGGCTGCTTTGGCGGCCGGCACCGCGTTGGTGCGGGGGAAACGGAACAGGGTCTTCTGGTTTTCCGGCAGGTTGGGAAAGCCCGGCTGCCAGGGGCCCATGGTGAAACTCGCCAGCCCCGTGGACCGCACGTACACCCAGTTGCTGCTGGAATAAATCGCCTGGACGCCCGCGTACGCCGGGGCGGACTGGGTCTGCGAGCCGTTGCTCCACGTCGTCAGGCTGTCGCCCACCAGTTGCATGGTGGCGTTGGTGTAGAGGCGCGCATACTGGCCGGCATAATCCGTCTGCCAGGAGGCGATCAGGGGAGCGGCGGGAGCGGCCCCGCCGGCCGGAGCCCAGGGCCAAGCCAGCGCCAGTCCCGCCGCGAGAAGCATGTTGGTCTTTTTCATGGGGATCATTGGTTGGAGTTTGTTTGTTTACACGCGCACCTTAGCTGAGCTCACCTTAAGTGATCATTAAGGCACAATGATCAAACTAGTCTCTGACACAGTCGCGCTCCGTCAGAAGGGGCGCCCATTCAAGCTCTGGACCGGGAAGAAGTTTTTCGTCTCACACCTGCAATGACCGGATGGGGATTTTCCGCGCTGGCGTGAGGGCGGTTTTGCGGTACCATGCCCGCCGCAAACATGAGCAAACGGTTTTACATCACCACGGCCATTGATTATGTCAACGGCCAGCCGCATCTGGGCCACGCCTATGAGAAGATCATCGCCGATGTCATCGCGCGGTCGCGCCGCAGCCTCGGCCAGGAGGTCTTCTTCCTGACCGGCCTGGATGAGCATGGCCAGAAGGTCCAGCAGGTGGCGCTGTCCCAGGGCAAGACCCCGCAGATTTATTGCGACGAACTGGCGGCCGATTGGCTGGCGTTTGTCAAAAAGCTGGAGCTGACCAACGATGATTTTGTGCGCACCACGCAAGCGCGCCACAAGGAGTTTGTCCAAGCCAGCCTGAGCCGCGTGCTGGCCGCCGGCAAGGTCTATAAAAAGACCTACTCCGGTTTTTATTCCGCCCGCGAGGAGACCTTTCTCACGGAAAAAGACCGCCGGCCTGACGGCACGTTTGATCCGTCCTGGGGCGAGGTGACGGAATTGCAGGAGGAAAATTATTTCTTCAAGCTGAACGAACAACAGGCGTGGCTGATTGATTACATCGAGGCCAATCCGGATTTCATTTCGCCCTCGTACCGGCGCAATGAAGTGCTGGGTTTCCTCAAGAACAACACGCTGGAAGACCTGTGCATCTCGCGCCCGGCGGCGCGGCTGAACTGGGGCATCCCCATCCCCTTTGACCCCAACTTCGTCACCTACGTCTGGTTCGACGCGCTGGTCAATTACGCCAGCATCGCCTTCGCCCATCCGGAATTGGAGCTGTGGCCGGCGGACATCCACGTCATCGGCAAGGACATCGTGAAGTTCCACGCGGTCTATTGGCCGATCATGCTCAAGGCCATGGGCCTGCCGCTGCCCAAGCAGATCCTTGTCCACGGCTGGTGGCAGAAAGATGGCGTGCGCATGAGCAAAACCACCGGCAACGTGGTGGACCCGGTGGCCGTCATCAATGAATGGGGCTTGGACGCCTTCCGCTTTTACGTGTTGCGCGAATTGGACATTGGTCCGGACGGCAACTGGACCGACGCCCGTTTTCGGTCCAGCTATCAGGCGGAACTGGCCAACGGCCTGGGCAATCTGCTCAATCGCTCGCTTTCGATGCTCAAGAAATATCGGCAGGGGATTGTGCCAGTCCGATCCGACGAACTGGCCGCCGATGCCGCGAAGGTGGTCGCGGAAACGCGCGCGTTGCTGAAACAAAGCCAGCTTCAGTCCGCGCTGCAAAGCATTTGGTCGCTGGTCACGCGGGCCAATCAATACGTGGATCAGACCAAGCCCTTCAGCCTGGCCAAGAATCCGGACCAGGCGCGGCGGCTGGATGAGGTGCTCTACAACCTCACCGAAACGTGCCGTGTGCTGGCGGTGCTGCTCTGGCCGTTCCTGCCCGGCACGGCGACGAAGATTTACGCGCAGCTCGGCTTGAGCGGTGAACCGAACCAGTTCGACGCCGCCACCTGGGGCGGATTGCCCGCCGGCCACGCCATCGGCGAGCCCGCGCCACTGTTTCCGCGCAAAGATGTGTGAGGCACCACGGCCCCGTGAACCCCGGCGAGGTTCCGCCGGGAGCAGGCGCATCACATCCCGCGCCCGCCCTGCCCTGGTGCGGCGGCGGCCGTCCCGGCAGGTCGCTTGGCGGGCTTTCAAAACGATCGCGCGCGGTGGGTTCTTATGCGCCTTGGTCCATTTTGCCATCGTCACTTCGGCGCAGGAACTGCCACTGCCGCCGCGGGACGCCAAGGCGCCGGCAGGTGGCGCCTTCGCCCGCCAGATCGCGGCGCTGGATCTGGCGCAGCGCGACCAAGCGATTGCCGCTGAGTTTTTGGCGGGCAACACGCCCGCTTTTTTTCGCAAGTTCTGCCCGGTCACCGTGACGAATGTGGCCGTCGGCACCACCAATGTGGCCACCTTCTTTGCGGCGCCCGACTATCTGGCCATTGGCTCGGATGAAGATTATTTCCTCGCCCCCGTCGCCCCGGACACCGCGCAGCGCATCGCCGACCAACTGGATTGCCTGCTGCCGACAAGCAAGATGGTGGACGCCATTTACGCCGCCGCCGAAGTGAAGCTGGCGCCCGCCCCGATCCCGCCCAGCGCGGCGATGACCACGGTGGCCGTCTTTGCGCAGCACAATCAAACGGTTCGGAACCAGCGGATGGCATTGGCTGCGGCGCACCCCCTGGGCACCCTGGTGGCCGGCGACCTGAAAGACGTGGTGATTTCGGCCCGGCTGGCCGGCGTCACGAACAAGGTGGCCATCTACGGCTGGCACCAGACCAACGGCATTCCGATTCAGCCGCTCTATTTGGGCCATGCTTCCTCCTGGGTGGATTACAGCCAGGGCACCCGGCTGGTGTCACAGTCCATGCTCGTAAACGGGGAAAAGAAATCCGTGGCCGCAGTGCTTGCCGATCCCCGACTCTGCGGCCTCATCAGTGATGAAGGCGTGATTCTCAACGCCCGCTATCCAACTTCTGGCCCAGTTTGGAATGGCGTTGGCCATAGACAAAATAGATGACCACGCCGATGGCAATCCAGACAATCAGCCGCGCCCACGTGTCGGCGGGCAGATTGACCATCAGATAGCCGCAGGAGCCGATGCCCAGCGGCGAGACCAGCCAGATGGCCGGGGTGCGGAAGGGACGATGGAGGTGGGGGTCGGTGTAGCGCAGGACCAGAATGCCGGCGCAAACAATGGCAAAAGCCAGCAGCGTGCCGATGGAAACCAGTTCGCCCAACAAGCCGATGGGGAACAGCCCGGCGATGAGCATGGCGGCGACCCCGGTGATGATTTGCGCAATCCACGGCGTGCGGAATTGGGGATGCACAGCGCAAAACACCGGCGGCAGCAAACCGTCCTTGGCCATGGTGTAAAAAATGCGCGGCTGGCCCAGGAGCATCACCAAGATGACCGAGGACAACCCGGCGATGGCGCCGATCTTGATGAAGTACTCCAGCCACGCCAGCGAGGGGCCCAGGGTGCTGACGGCCAGCGCGATCGGGGCGGGCACGTTGAGCTGCGTGTAGTTGACCACGCCGGTCAACACCAGCGAAACCAATATGTAGAGGACGGTGCAAATCCCGAGCGACCCCAGCAGCGCAATGGGCATGTCGCGCTGCGGATTGCGGGCTTCCTGCGCGGCGGTGGACACGGCGTCAAAGCCGATGTACGCGAAGAAAATCACCCCCGCCGCCCGCACCACGCCATGCCAGCCGAAGTCGCCCGTCGCCGTCAAGGGCGGCACGAACGGATGCCAGTTGGCATGATTGATGTAAGCCGCCCCCACGGCGATGAACGTCAGGATGACCGTGAGTTTGAGCGCCACGATGGCGTTGTTGAAATTGGCGGATTCCTTGATGCCGATGACCAACAGGATGGTGACGCCCGCGACAACGATCATGGCGGGCACATTGAGCACCGCGCCGGTGCTCGTCCAGCCATGGGCGAACAGATCCCAGACATTCCACCAGTGCAGTCCCGCCGCCGCCACGTGATCGTAGGGCGCGGAAGTGAACGCGGGCGGAATGACGATGTGCAGGTCTTTCAGGAATGAAACGACGTAGCCGGACCAGCCCACCGCCACCGTGGAGGCGGCAAAGAGATATTCGAGGATGAGGTTCCAGCCGATGATCCAAGCCACGAATTCACCGAGCGTGGCATAGCCGTAAGTGTAGGCCGAGCCCGACAGCGGCAGCATGGAGGCAAACTCCGCGTAGCACAGCCCGGCGAAGGCACAGGCCAGTCCCGAAAGGATGAAGGAGTAAACGATGCCCGGACCGGCGAATTGGGCGGCGGCATGGCCGGTGAGCACAAAAATGCCCGCGCCAATGATCGCGCCGATGCCCAACGCGGTGAGGTTGACCGACCCGAGCGCGCGTTTGAGGCTTTGGTCGGCTTGCGCCTCGGACTGCAAGGAGGCGGCCGGTTTGCGTCGGAAAAGATTCATGGGAAAGCTCACGCGTTTTGGGCCGTTAATTGGGGCTTTCCGCCGGCACAAGTCAAGCAAATGCGGCGGATAAAATGGCGCGCGGGGGGGGTGAGATGAAACTCTTCCGCCCAGTCCACAGCTTGAATGAGCGAACCGCCCGCTCCGGCTAGGGAAAACCAGTCAGCCGGCGGCAATCGCAGAGCGACGATGGACAGTAGCCAGACACGTCAGTGTCTGGATGACGCCCCCCATTTCAAATTCGTCCCGCAGGGACGACGGAAAGTGCCACGATAAATATTCAATGTCCGCAAGGGAGTCCCCCGTCCCATCAGGAGAATGGCCCTTAAAAATCAGTTGATATTAACCGTGCTGAGCTTCTGCAACCACGGCAGGTCCGGACAGGTTGACGGACTGGGCGCCAAGGAAGGTGCATTCGGCGACGGAGTGCGCATGGTAAGCACGGCCGCATCCCTCCACTTTTTTATTTGGGCATGGCCGTCACAAAAAGCAATGCCGCCAGCCCCGCCGTGATAAGTAGCCGGGTAATCCGCCCATGTGAGTGGCTGGGTGCCCGGCGGCCACTCGGCAAAGTAACCATCATTGATGCTGAACGGATTTTCGTCAATAAACAGCCAGACATTCACCGCCCCCAGAACGGCCAGATCCGACTCCTTGTAAAAGATGCGGCCCGTGGCCGAACTCTGCCAGACGCCGTAGGGTCCGAGCCAGGCGTTCATGGACATGCTGCGGGTTCGGGGTGAAGTCACGCCGAAATTATTCACCGTGCTGGTATCGGCGGGACAACGGTAAACTGCGGTGGTCTTCACATAGGGATAGAGAACTGACAGCTTGATCCAATTCGAATCCACGGCCTGCGCAGCGACGTCTTGCCGGCCCGGACACCACTGTTTCGCGTATTGACTGGTCGTATCCGTGTCGGAAGTCGGCTGATAAGTTTCATCCCCGTTTTTAGCCAAAACGCCATTGTTATCTTGCGCATACATGATCCATGCAATGCTCAATTGCTTGAGATTATTGATGCACCCGATGCCTTGCGCCTTCTGCTTGGCCCGGGCCAAGGCCGGCAACAGCAGCGCCGCCAGAATGGCGATGATGGCAATGACCACCAGCAATTCAATCAAGGTGAAGCCGGGCGGACGCCCGAAACCAGATGCTTTTTTTGTCACAAATTTTGTAATATTCATAGATGTGTTTGTACAATCAATCATTCGCACGATTCAAGACAACTGAGAGACCGCTCCCGTCTAGTACTCCTGAACCAGCCCTGGCCTTGGCACTGAAGTCCCTCGACACAGTCTGTAACGCGGCTCTCCCATGAAAATTGCTTGTGGCCGGCATGTAATATAACTATCACACAGCGTGTAATTTGTCAACACAGTATTTCATTTTTTATCAGTCCACAGACGTCCCCCGAAAATAAAGGTAAAGACTTTGCTGGCAATTACTACAAAATGACTCCGGACCGGGGACTTTCGCCGCCCGGTCCGGAGGATTGGTCTGACAGTTTACTGTACCAACACGCGATAGTAACGCGCCGTACCACTGATGATGTCGGTGGCGGTCTTGGTGGTTCCGTCACCCGGGATGGTCGTCAACGTGGACCACGGCCCGCTCAGGGTGCTGGAGGAATACACCGTGTACGAATGTCCGGACTGGGTGGCAAACGAGATACCAACCTGTGAGCCCGTTTGCGTGATGGTCGTTCTGAAAACCGGCGCCGACGCCGGCGACAGCATCAGGAAATTGACATTGAGGTTACCCCCGCTGGTCAACGTCAAGGTTTTCATCGACCCATCGAATGTCACGGTCACCAGTTTGCCGTTCGCATCCAACATGGGCACCCAGTGCCAGGTTTGCCAGCCGGAAGCCGCAGGATCGCCAAAGCTGCCCAGCACGTTGCTGGTTTGCAGCACGGTTTGGTATCCGCCGGTGAGCAGGCTCAAGGTCGTGTTGCTATACGCGCCACCGCCGCCGGCCATGCGACCATAGACGTTGTAATTTCCCGCCGGATAATCGCGGGTATAGTTGAGCCAGGTGCCGGTGGTAAACCAGCCAAGGTTGAAGTCCGAGATATTCGGATCACTGAGCGCCGCTTGCGCATCGAGGAACTTCTGGCGCGGCCAATCGCCACACACTTGGGTTCCCGGCGGATCAACCCGGTACTGCTGGCTCTGGCCCGTCTCGTTGCTAAAGAAGTCCTCGCCAGCAATACCTCCAGAGGTGCCTCCCGGGTATCCATAATAGCTATTCGCTTCCAAAGTGCCGTAGGCCTGGCCACTGGAACTGTTGATGACACCGTCGGCGGATGGCTGCGGGAGGTCAATGTAACTGCCCCCATTGAAGTCGAAATCCTCGGCTTCAAACATGTAGTTTGCCTGGCTGAAGGTGTCGAAACTAATCGTATAAGTTGATGACAGATGCGTGCTGTTGGTCACCCCGATCACGGCCGTATAAACGGCATTGGAAGCAATGGCGATCGTCCCGGTCCAATTCGTCGCCGTGCTCGTGAAACTAACTTGTGAAGTGACATCCGTTCCGTTCAACCGCACGTCAACACTCCCGGCGGGAATCGCGGAGCCGGCACCCTGGCCCACCGTGAACTGGAAGTGGTTGGTCGGTTCAAACGGATGACTGCCGTCCGGGTAACTCGCTTGCAGCACCGGCTTGGGAATCGTCACGGCCGGCACCATCATGAAGAAGTTCTCGTTGGGACCATTACCCGGACCCACGGCGAGACGCACGGTTTCCGTCCCACTCAGCGGCACTGAAATCAAGTTGCCGTATTGATCTTCCAACGGGCAATATTGATAAAGGTTCCAGTTGTTGTCCGTAATGGTGAACGTGCCCAAGTTCGTCACGGTCTGACCTGACTGCGTCGGGTCGCTCAGAACTTTTTCAAAATATATTGCGCTGCTGCCGGAAACCGCCATGCGGAGATATACGTTGTAATTGCCCGCAGGGAAATTGCGCGTGTAATCCTGCCAGTCGCCGGTATTGATGTAGCCCACCTCCTCATCCTGGGTGTCGGGATTGGTCGCATCCGCCGGATTGATGGCATAGTCGCTCAAGTATTTCTGCCGATTGAGCGGCTCACCCGCCGCACTGACTTCGGCCGCCCCTTGAATGGAAACCGGATCCGATGCGCGATAGTGATGCGCGCCGTTGCCGGGGTCGCCGTCGTGCTCGTCAACCGGATCCGTTCCAACTTGATTGGCATAAGCCCACAAACCGCCGTCGGCAGTAATGCTGGTGTCCCATTGTCCGCCGCTGTAGTTGAAGTCTTCAGCTTCGACAAGATACACGGGTCTGATCGTGTCGAACACCACCGTTTTCGCGGCGCTGGCTAAATTCACGTCGGTCGCCTGGATGGCAACGGTATATATGGTGTTGGCAGTCAACGGCAGGCTGTAATCCACTTCGCTCGAATTCAAGCCGGCGATGGTACCGGGCGAACTGTTGGTATAGGACACGGTATTGGTCATCGCTTGGGCCAAGCCGGAAACCGCGGTGACAGTCACCTGCACATTCGTCACGTTGCCGCCGGGCCCCATCACTGAGAACGTCATGCTATTGTTGGTGGCCAGAAGCACGCCGGCGGGGACGATGTTCGTCAAGTAACAAGGTGGCTCCGTTATCGCCTGGCCGAGCAATTCCAGGTCATCCAAATACCAAGAACCGCCGCCCCAGTTCTGCTGATCGAATACATTATCGAATTCCACACTGACGGTGTTGGCCGGTGCAACGAGTTGGGAAACCACCCCGAGGAAGGCGCCAGAAATCGGGTCATATTGGTTGGTTACTTGAAGCTCATACCAGCCCCCAGTTGGCGAGCCGTTGGTGACAGAAGTGGAATCATATTTTCCCAGGATGTTCCCCGAACCATCTTTGAATTCGACTTCAATATAGGCAATGTTTGGGCTGCCAGCGCTGGCAAAACTGTCGCTGGGGTTTTGATAAACCCACCCATCGGCGGTGAATACCTGCCCCACGTGCGCCGGAAGTGTCTGGAAAAATCCGCTGTAATTGTAAGCCGTATTGTATCCCCCCCATTCTTTGAAAAAATCGTTGCCGCTGTGCGGCGTCGCCAGTGTTGGCGTTGTCTCAACGTCACCACTGAAATTCCACCGGGTCCAACCGGTGAAGTCCCCGGTTTCGGCGCCGGGATTCACCAGGAGATTGGTGATTTGCGCCTGGGACGACATGACCAGACTAACTAAAACGGCAATGGCTGACAGCAAGGCGGTGTGTGGCTTGGCCTTTGGAGGTGAACAAATGTCGTACTGGCCATGCCTCCGCACATTTTGCTGATGGTTTTTTGATTTCATAATGGGTGTTGCTGCTGGTTTGCTTGTTTTGGTTCTACCTTATGTTTTAGTTGCATGTTTGTTTCACTAACCGCATACGGTAAAGGCTTCGCTTGCGCGGATTGATTCTTGAACCTTCAGTCATGCCCGATTCAATATTTACATTTTGAGCTGGCGTGCCGGCATGTTTCATTTTCACAATGACCGAACAAAAGCCACGAGCCATCCGGTTCGGCGATTACAAGCGGGCTGTGATGTAGTCAAATTACTACGTGTAAGTAGTATTGTCAACCTGAAATTACGTCGGACGATTACATTTTTCATGCATTGTCCCGCTGGAATCACTACTCACGACGCAACCCGTTGCGGATGAATGCATTACAATTGCGGTCCCGAGCCATCGCCGGCATCGTTCTGCCGTTGCTGGCTTTTGAATTGGCTTTGAGGCTTGATGGTTAGGGCCACCCTGCGGGTTTTTCCAAATCGCTGCGCGTGGGCGACGAGAATTCTCTGCTGAAAAATGAAATCGTGGTTCCCGCGCGGCTCTCCGCTTCCGACCATGCGGGTCCGCTCACGTGCCCAGCGCGGCCCGGATGGTACGCAATAACACTTCCGGAAGGTAGGGTTTCTGGAGAAAGTTTTGCGCCTGGAGCAGTTCGGAGTCAGCCTTGACCATTTCCACCGTGTAGCCGCTGGTGTACACCACCTTCAGCCCCGGCTTATCCTTCAATAATTTCTGGCCCAGCTCCAATCCGTTCAGGTCACCCGGCATCACCATGTCCGTGAACAAGAGCGCAATCTCCGCCTGGTGCTGCCGCCAGACCTCCAGCGCGGCCGCCGCCGACTCGGCTTCGTGAACCTGGTAGCCATGTCGTTTCAGGATTCTTTGCGCCAGTCCCCGCACCGCCGCCTCGTCTTCCACCACCAGAATCGTTTCCCGTCCGCTCGGGTTCGCCGCCGGCGGACGCGGAATGAAATCCGTATCGCCTTTGACGCTGTGGTGCGGCAAATAGATGTGGAAGGTCGTGCCGCAATTCACCTGGCTTTCGACTTCAATCCAGCCTTTGTGTTGTTCGACAATCCCGAACACCGTGGCCAGGCCCAGGCCGGTCCCTTTGCCGACTTCTTTGGTGGTATAAAACGGCTCGAAAATATGAGCCATGATTTCCGGCGACATGCCGCAGCCGGTATCACCAACGCTCAGACGAATGAAATTGCCGGTTTGGCGGCGCGCGGTTGCCTCCTCAATGATCACTGCGGCCGTTTCAATGGTCAACCGGCCGCCGCGGGGCATGGCATCCCGCGAATTGACGGACAGGTTCATCAAAATCTGTTCCAACATCCCCGAATCCGCCAGCACCCGGGTGTCCTCCGCAGTATGCCGTTCCTCCAGCGCAATATTCTCCCCAATGAGCCGGCGCAACATTTTGACGACGCTTTCCACCACCGCTTTCAACTCCAGCACCTTGGGCTGCATGGCTTTGCGCCGGCTGAACAAGAGCAGTTGCCGGGTCAGATTGGCCGCCCGCTCGCCGGCCTTGGTGATTTCCATCACGGCGTCCTGTTGCTCCGCCTCCAGCGGGCGACCCATCTGGATCACCTCCAGATTGCCCATGATGGCGGTCAGCAGATTATTGAAATCATGCGCCACGCCCGCGGAAAGCCGGCCAAACGCCTCCATTTTTTGCGCCTGCCGCAATTCGTCTTCCAGAAACTTCTGTTTGGTGGTGTCCTCCTTGACCGCCAGAAAATGGGTGATGCGCCCGTGCAGGTCGGTGATGGGCGAGATGGCCGTGGATTCCCAATATAATTCGCCATTCTTTTTCTTGTTCCGAAATTCGCCGTTCCATTCGCGTCCGGCCAGAATCGCGGCCCACAGCTTTCTGTATTGCCGGGCCTGATCAGGCGTGGTGGGGCCGGATTTGAGGAAGCGCGGATTCTGGCCCAGCACTTCATCCAGGGCATAGCCGGTCACGCGCAAAAACCGTGGATTCACATATTCGATCGTGCCCTTGTTATCGGTGATCATGATGGACACCGAACTCTGCTCCACCGCCAGGGATAACTGACGCGCCTTCTGGCGGACCCCCAGATTGTCGAGCGCGAACGAAAGGTCTTTGGCAATTTCCTCCAGCAGCGCCATTTCCTTTTGCCGGAAGCAATCCACCTGGCCATCGTAGATGGTCCAGGCCCCGACCACCTGGCCCCCGCTGCGCAGGGGCAGCGCGGCGAGGGATTTCAGGCCATGAACCCGCAACTTTTCCAGCCAGGGTTGGAGGCTGGCATCCCCATCCACATCATTGCAAACCATCGGTTTGCCAGTCCGCAGACAGCGACCGGTGGGGCCACGGCCTTCCGGCCGTTCATCCACATAAAACCGGAGTCCCTGCAGGTAATCGGCCGCACTGCCGCCAAACGCGACGGGCGTGACCTCCAGCGTCGGAGGTTTCACAATCCCGAGCCAAGCCAGTTTGAATCCGCCCTGATTCACGGCGGCGGCGCATACCTGTTGGAACAACTCCTCGCGCGTTTGGCTGCTCACGATGCTTTCATTCACGCGGGCCAGCAAATTATAAAACCGGTTCAGCCGGTGCAGTTCCTCTTCGGCTTGCTTGCGCTCCGTGATATCGCGCAGGAACGCCACCAGGTCGTTGCCTTCCGGCTGGCATTTAATGCTGATGTCGAGGATGAGCTGGCGGCCATCCTTGCGCCGATGCACCGTCTCAAACCGGCTGCCGCCAGAAGCCACAATTCTGGGGATGTCCACGGCGGCATCCGGAGACAAACCGGGGGCTTCCACCATGGAAATATTCCCGCCCAGCAGTTCCGCTTCGGCATAGCCGCTCATCCGGCAATAGGCGGGATTGACCTCCAGAAAGCGGCCCCGCAGGTCCAGCCGCCAGAAGCCGTCCATGGCGGTCTGGAGCACCGTCTGGAGGCGGGTCTCGTTTTGGCGCAACGCCGCGTCGGCCGCCAGGCGCTCCGCCAGCACGGCGGAAAGGGTCATGGCGGTGATGGCCAGGGCCACCAAGAAAAACTCCAGGAACAAAACCGACTCCACCAGGGTGGTCATGTGCGACAGCCCGACACCCCAAGCCGTGCTCGCCACCGTCACGCTGGCGACGATAAAAGTCGAAGCCGTCGCCCCGCGTTGATGCCAGGCCAGCGTCGCATAGAGGACGAACAGAAATGACAGCAGAAAAAAGTACTCATGGCTGAAGGTTGAGGTGGCCAGAATCCCCGCACCCAGTCCCAAGACGGCCGCCACATAAACCGTCCCCTGCTGGAGCAGCGGCTGATCCAGGCGCGGGCGTTGCGCTGGGGGCGGCCAGACCAGCAGGAGCGGCGTGACGACCAACACGCTGGTGACATTGGAGATGAGCCATTTCAGCCAAATGGACCCGAACAACCCCCAGCCGACTTTTCCCCCCATGCAAATGGTGGCCACGCCAAGCGTCGCCCCCACGGCTTGGGCAACCAGCGCCCCGAAAACGAAAAACCGCAAGCAATCAAGCGCCCGCTCCAGCGGGTTCTGCGCGCCGCCAGAACGGGAATAAAGGTAGATGCCCAAAAACACTTGGACCACATCGGCGATCGCCTGACCGGCGGTCATCGCCAAGGCCACGCCTGCGGGATAAGCCGCCAGAAAACCGATTAAGTTATAAGCCCCCCCTCCGAGCACAATCGCGGGCCAGATGCGGTACCCCCAGCGCAACATGGCGGCCATCATGATGCCCACCGGCAAATAAACCAGTTCCACATTCGTGCCCGGCACCGACAAGGCTTTTCCGATTTTGGAAGTGCCGAAATAGACGGCCGCCAGCAGCAACATGTGCCACCACGCGATCCTGGGGAAAGGCAACTTTTGAGCGGGATCCAGGCGCTCTGACGTTTGCATTTGTGCCGGCATAGATGATCGGGCGTTACAATTACCAAACCAATTTGCGGAGCGTATTCCGATTCGGCTTTTTTTGCGATAACCTTTTAGGTGACAATTCATCCCCGGCAACTCCCGGCTTGCCGGGCGGCCGTGGTAGGTTAGAATCTCCTTCGGCTGTGGCGGAAAACCAGCCGACAAACAAACACCGCATGAACAAAGCCCTCTCCAGCTTCGCCGCGCGCTTGCACGGTTTGATCGGCCAGCGGCCATGGGCCATCAACCCGCGGCAATTCCCCGATTTGGCCTTGGAACTGTTCACCCTCCAATACGAACACAATCCGGCCTATCGCAGCCTCTGCCAGTCGCGGCAGCAGACGCCCGAAAGCGTGACGGAATGGACCCAAATCCCTTTCGTGCCCACCGGCGCTTTCAAGGAACTGGAACTCTCCTGCCTGCCGCCGGCCGCCCGCACCACCGTGTTCCATTCCAGTGGCACCACGGAACAAAAACCCAGCCGGCACTTCCATGGCGCCGAATCGCTCGCTTTGTACGAGGCGTCCTTGTGGCGCTGGTTCGAGTTCCATTTCGACGGCCCGCAGCCGTGCGTTTTCCTCTCCCCCAATCCGGCGGCGGCCCCCCACTCCTCGCTGGTCCACATGTTTGACACCGTGAGACAAAAGACCGGCGGCGGGGAGTTTTTTGGCCGGATTGCCGCCGACGGCGCCTGGACCCTGGATTTTGAAGGGGTGACCGAACGATTAAAGTCCGCCTGCCTCCGTGCGGAGCCGCTGAATTTTCTCGGCACCGCTTTTTCTTTCGTCCACTGGCTGGATTTTCTGGCGGAAAATCATTTGCAGTTTAAGCTGCCAGCCAACTCCCGCGTCATGGAAACCGGCGGCTACAAAAATCGTTCCCGGACAATGCCCAAGTCTGAATTGCACGCACTCATCACCGAGCGGTTGGGCGTCGCGCGGGAGCACATCGTCTGCGAGTACGGCATGAGTGAGCTGAGTTCGCAGGCGTATGATGAAGCCGAGGGACGTCGCTTTCATTTTCCGCCCTGGGCGCACGTGCGGGTCATTTCCCCGGAGACGGGCCGGGAAGTGGCCGAGGGCGCAACGGGCCTGCTGCGCGTTTTGGATCTGGCCAATGTCTTTTCGGTGGCGGCGATTCAGACGGAAGATCTGGCCCGCCGCCGCGGCGAGGGTTTTGAATTGCTGGGCCGCGCCCAACTCGCCGAGCCGCGCGGCTGTTCGCGGATGACTGCCTAATCCAAAACCGCCATGAGCCTGCCCAATTATTTTCTCGCCGACCTGCCGCCCGAAGCCGGGCTCTCGCCGGCGATGACCACCGCCGCTTGCGAAACGCTCAAGCACAATCGCCAGAAGTACCTGGCCCACCGCAAAACCGCGGACATCGTCAACGTGCTCTGCGCGACCGCCGCCGGCTGGCTGGAACCCGACAATAAATTCCGCCGCCTGGCGCTGGCGCACGCCCGGAACCCCGGTTCCACGGCCCGGCTCGATGCGGTGGGTCTGGAGCCAGCCGGGCCGGCGGTCAGCGCTCCAGCCGGGTTTTCCCCGGCCACCCTGGCTCGCGGATTGGACGATTTCTTCCGCCGCTTCACCCCGGAGAATTTCGACGCCCTGTTGCGACAGGACCTCGGCGAATCCATCCTCGCCCGGGAATCACCCGGCGGCTCGGGTGACCGGCCGCCGGTCCCGACTCACCCCCACTCTCCTTTCTGGCACGGTCCGCAATTGCTCGTCCACATCGCGGCCGGCAACCTGCCCAACCCGGCGCTAATGAGCCTGACGCTCGGGTTGCTGACGCGCTCGGCGCAGTTCATGAAATGCGCGAGCGGCGCCTCCTTTCTGCCCCGGCTCTTCGCGCATTCCCTCTATGATATGGACCCTAAACTGGGCGCGTGCCTGGAACTGGCGGAGTGGCGCGGCGGCGACGCGGAATTGGAAGCCGCGCTGTTTGCGCAGGCCGATTGCGTGACGGCCACCGGCAGCGACGATACACTGGCGGTCATCCGCGCGTGGTTGCCGGAGCCGGTCCGCTTTCTGGGCTATGGCCAGCGCGTCAGCTTCGGGCTGGTCACCCGCGACGCCTTGCGCGCCGAAACCATCGCCGGGCTGGTCGCCCGCGTGGCGGACGATGTGACGGCGTGGGACCAGCACGGCTGCCTCTCACCCCACGTCGTCTATGTGGAAGAGCGCGGCGAGGTGGAGTCGGATCAATTCGCCGGATTGCTGGCGGCGGAACTGATGCAGCGCGAACAAGCGGAACCACGCGGACCGATTTCTGTGGCGGAGTCCGCCGCCATCGCCTCGCGGCGGGCCGTCTATGAAACGCTGGCCGCGCACCGGGGCGACGCCAAGATTTGGCAGAGCCGGGAGTCCACGGCGTGGACGGTGGTGTTCGAGCACGAGGTGCGGTTCCATTTCTCGCCGCTGAACCGATTTATATTTGTCAAGCCGGTGCCGGATCTGGCGGCGGTCCTGCAAGGGGTGGATGAACTGAAAGGAAAGGTCTCCACCGTGGGCGTCGCCGCCTCGCCGGAGCGCCTCCAGGAAGTGGCCCCGCAACTGGCACGCTGGGGGGTCACCCGGATTTGCCCGTGCGGCCGGATGCAGAATCCGCCGCTGACCTGGCGCCACGACGGCCGGCCGGCCCTGGCCGACCTGGTGACTTGGACGGATTTGGAAACGTGAGGCGCAATTCGTAATACGCGAACAGTCACGCCTCACCGGCCACGGATGACAATTTTATGAACATGGAATTGAGAAAATCGTTTCAATTTGAGGCCGCGCACCTGCTGCCACATTTGCCCAAGACCCACAAATGCCGCCGCCTGCACGGCCACAGCTTTGCCGTGGAGGTGGCCGTGGCGGGCGAATGCGACCCCCGCTTGGGCTGGCTCATGGATTACGCGGACATCACCGCCGCCTTCAAGCCCATCTGGGACAAACTCGACCACTATTACCTGAACGAAATCCCCGGTCTGGAAAACCCCACCAGCGAAAACGTCGCGGTCTGGATCTGGCAGCGGCTGAAGCCCAAGCTGCCGCTGCTCACGGAAATCATCGTGGCGGAGACCTGCACTGCCCGGGCGATTTATCGGGGTGAATGATCACCCTTTAGACTGCATTTCGCCATGCACTTTAACGATAGCCTTGAGCAGCGCGTCCCAGTCTAATTCCGTGGTCTCCCAGCCGGCGCTGAAGCGCACGGCGCGCAGCGCATGGGCGGACTTGTAACCCATGGCCGAGAGCACATGGGAGGGCTCTTCCTTGCCCGTGGTGCAGGCCGACCCGGTCGAGACGGCAAAGCCCGCCTTGTCCAGCCGGATGACCCATTGAGACTTGCGGTCGCCCTCGGGCATGAGCGCTGAAACCGTGTTCCACAGGCGGGGTTGATTCTGGCCCAGCACCGTGGCGCCGGGCAGGGCGCGCAGCAATTGCGCCTCGAAATTGTCGCGCCAGACCTTGCGCAGCAGGTGCTCGCTGCGGGCGATCTGTTTCTCCCGCACCTCCAGCGCCGCCATCATCGCGGCGATGATCGCCACGTTTTCCGTGCCTGCGCGCCGGCCGCCCTCCTGTTTGCCGCCCAGCAATAGCGGCGTCAGGCGGGCCCGCGGCGGAATTTTCAGGAAGCCCACGCCGCGCGGTCCGCCGAATTTGTGCGCCGCGCCGCTCACATAATCGCAATCGCCCAGCCCCTTGCAGGGCAGCTTGCCGATGAATTGCACCGCATCGGTGAAAAACGGCACCGCGTAGGCCTGGCAGATGGCCAGGATTTCCCGCCACGGCTGGATGATCCCCGTTTCGTTGTTGGCGGCCATCACCGCCACCAGGCCCGGCCGGGCATCCGCCAGTTCGGCCGTGAGCCAGTCCAGGTCCACCACGCCCTCGCGCGTGACGGGAATGGTCTTCACGCGCTTGCCAAAATAATACCGCGAGGAGTCATCCACGCAGGGATGCTCGATGGCCGAAACAAATATGGTTTCCGTGGGCCCCAGCTTGCGGGCGAAATGATGCAGGACCGTGTTGTTGGCCTCGGTGGCGCCGCTGGTCCAGACCAGGTCGAGCGGATTGCAGCCCAGGTAGCCCGCGAGCTGTTCCCGGGCCTCCGCCAGCGCGATGGCGGCCCGGGTGCCAAGCTGGTGCATGGACGACGGATTGCCGCCCAGCTGCTCGGTGACACTCAGCCACGCTTCGCGCGCCTCGCGCATGACGGGCGCGGTGGCGTTGTAATCGAAGTAAGTCATCTTGAAAATAATAAGAAATGCCGCCGCTCAAACCAGTCTTTAATGGAAAACCGCTTATTCGATCGGCTGTCCCGCCAAATCCACCACGCTCTGCCAGTCGGCCATGCCTTCGCTCCAATAACTCAGCTCCCGGCTGATCTCGCCGTTCTGCAGCATGGCTTGCACTTGCGTGAGCGTGAAGGGGCCCGTTTGCTGTTCGCCATCGTGCAGAAAAATGCCCGGGGTCTCGCTCGTGGCCGCCTCGGTGGCGGCTCGCGGGCGCGACGCCGCCAGGACCTTGGCCGGATCAATGATGACGCGAAGGGGCTGCTTGGCCGCCTGGGCCGCCGCCGGTTCCTCCTCGCGCGGTTTGGCCAGCCACCGGTACGCCGCCACCAGCGCCAAGCCGCTCAGGAATCCGCCCACATGCGCGCCAAACGCCACCCCGCCGCCCCCGTGCCGCAAGTGCATCCCCGCCAGCGCCCAAAACAAATCCTTCCCAAACCAGCACAGGATCGCCGTCCACGCCGGCACCTCAAACTCGCCGGCGCGCACGAAAACAAACAGCCAAAGGAAATACCGGAACTCGATCTCCACGCCGGCCCGCAGCAGCAGATACATTGCCGTGCAGCCGCTGATGGCGCCCGAAGCCCCGCCCATGGGCACGAGGGAATGAAAATGGGCCGGCGACATCGCGATGTAAAACAGCTCCGCCACCAAGCCGCTCACCAGATAAAAAACCGTGAAACGCAACCGCCCAATCAGGTCTTCCACGCAGGCCCCGAACAGGAACAAGAAAATCATGTTGCCGGCCAGATGCAGGAGGCCCGCGTGGACAAACATCGAAGTCAGTGGCGCGTACCACGTACAGTTCGCCGGTGTCAGCCAGAGATGTTTGAAGATCCAAACCTGCGATGCCCCTTCCGTGGGGACCAGGCAGATCAGCGAGATCAGCCAGACCAGCACATTGAGTCCGATCAACGAAAAAGTCACCACCGGAAGCCTTTCGGTCCGATAATTCATCCCGACTGGAATCAGGAAAAACATGGCTGCTGATGACCTCCAGTCAAATCCATCCCCCGCCCTGAGTCAATCGTCATTAAAAGGATTTCCAAATCGCGGGCTGCTGTTATTTTTGCCGTCAGCAGACAATGATGCCCCATTTGTTGCCATTTTGCGCCGGCACAGAGGTGGTCCCTTGATTTATGTCACGGGATCTCGAGACAGCGTCTGGTGCCGGCCGGCACATGGCCCGCTGGCAAAAGGCGCAACAACACCTCGTCCATGGCCGGCCGGACCTGGCCTTGGGCATTTATCAGGAATTGCTCCAGTTGTTTCCAGACACCGCGCGGCTATGGCATGAATTGGCGTTCGCCGCCGGCAAGGAACTCAACTTTGCCCTCGCCGATTCCGCTGCCCAGCGCGCCGCCCAACTCGCACCCCGGAATGTTTCCATGCTAGTGTTGCTGGGCCAGCAGTATCATTGGCTGCGGCGGACCGACCGCGCCCGCACATGCTTCGAGCAGGCGGTGGCGGCGGCGCCGGCTTCCATCCCGGCGCAATTGAGCCTGGCGGATTGGTATGAACGTGAGCGCCGTTTGGAGGAAGCCTGGCAATGTGTGGAAGCCTGCCTGGCCCGCGACCCCAGCCACGCCCAAGCCTTGTGTACCCGGGCGCTCCTGCTCCAGCGCCGGGGTCAAAACACCGCCGCCGAAACGTTGTTGCGCGACTTGATCCAACGCAATCCGGCGGATGCCAGCGCCGGCTATGCCGCGCGCCATCAACTGGCGGTGGTGCTGGATCAACTCGGCAATTACGCCGAGGCCTGGCACTGGCTGGAAGCGGCCAAGGCCCTGCTCCGGCGCACCG
>Ga0316217_10001376_pt1 | contig 31777 bp, 27 predicted proteins | sample 1anoAmetaG_FD_203633 | JGI IMG/M metagenome (GOLD analysis project Ga0316217, IMG submission 203633) | Freshwater microbial communities from Trout Bog Lake, Wisconsin, USA - 1anoA | ecosystem: Environmental > Aquatic > Freshwater > Lake > Hypolimnion/Profundal zone | place: USA: Wisconsin... | reverse complement strand
CAACCCCGCAATTTATAATTCAAATATAGATCAAATAGATATCAGATGTCGACCTAGAGCCCTTCCAGCATCGAAGAGACCTCCTGCCTGTTGCTGAGATTAATTAAGCAACTGATGAGCTTTCTAGATATCCAAGAGATTGCCAGCAGTACTATTTTTAGGAATCAAGACAGAAAGAGACCAATTCGTATATCAAGGCCATTCTCCTCTCAATCAGCTAACCCTCGATCTTTAGATCTTAGTCAAACTACTCTTAAAGAGATTTCAGGATCAGGAAAAAGGCTTTGAGATGCAGTTACAAAAGCTATAAGAGCAACTAAGAAAACACGCTAAAGTCTTATTTCATTTATTTAGAACCAATCCGAAATGAAACTGTATTCGGACTATCTGCAAGACTAGCTAAAACACATACAATCGTAGAACATTAAACTGTTGAATTAAAAGAGGCAAATTGAGGCCAGCTTCATTAAGCAAATCGAAGTTATTATGATCTAAGATAGAATATTAAGACCGAGATTTCCCACAGAAATACTTCTAAAGTTAATTAGGAAAAATGTTTGGATAGTGCTAGGTCTTCGATCAAGCCAACTGATGCCCTTTCAAAGATCAAATTAAAGATCATGAATTTAGGTAATTTAGATATTGAAGAACCACAGTCAGGTACTAGTACTTTGAGAAAAAGTTTACCTTGTCAACCTTAGGAGCTTAAACCATTCTCTTAGCCCAATTCATATAGGGATAGTCCAAAAGATGACAAAAGACCATCGAAATCTAAATCAAAGAGCAAACTGACTCCTAAATAGTCTGGGAAAAGCAAAACGAAACTAAAGTCAGGACTTAAAACGGAATAAACTAAAAAACAATCTAAATCGAAAACAAAACTGAAGAAAAGCTGATTAACTAACTAAATTATGGGTAGAATACTGGCTTATGAAGATACTAATCACTTTGCTTAATCATTTGTTTTTTTGTCCTATTTTTGGGATTAAACTTTTTATTGAACTTCTTCTTTCTTTTCACTCTTTTTTTCGATTTTTGCATCCAAATCTAACTTTTCAGTCTGTGTTTCCTTCTTAACATCGTTTTCCTTTATATCCTTGACTTCTTTGGCCACAGTTTTTGGATTTTTGTTTTCTTCTTTCACATTCGACGAAATACTCTCTTTGCTGCTTTACTTTGTTTCATCTTTCTTGTTAGCTTACTTTGCAGCATTCTTTTGATTTTTCTCAGCAGCTTATTTCTTTACATCCTTAATCGGCTTTTCTGTGGATTTTTTGATTGGCTTAATTTGCAGCTTTTTCACTTGGGGCTTTTAGACTTTCACTTTTGTATCTATCTATTTGTTTTGCTTCTCATCTTTCTTTACACTTGTTGCGACTTTAGGTTCGATTTTACTTTTGACTTATTGCTATTTCTTAAGCTTTAGTTTAGGTTTTATTGTCTTAGTCTTAGGCTAACTTTTTCCTGATTTTTGTGACTGTTTTTTATCAGTTTTTACTCCTGCTTTAGCCTTCAGGTCTTACTTTTTCGCACTTGGTTTTTCAAGCTTGTTATTTTTTACTTAAGAAGACTTCTTGATTACCTTGTTTTCTGCTTACTTTTTTTTATTTGAAAGTTTAGATTTCTATTTCTTTTCGACCTTAGAACTTGATTTTTACTTTTTGGTTTATGTTGTTTTTTTGTCACTTATGTTTTTAGATACTTTCACTTTCTGTTTATCTTCTTTCACTTTTTTATTCTAAGATTAAGGTTTCGCAGCTACTTTCTTTTATTTTTTGTTTACAGCTTTTTCAACTTTTCTTTTTTCGTTTTTATCTAACTTTTTACTATTTTTGGAAACTTCTTTGTTTTAGCTAATTTTTCTCTTATCAGAGTCTTTAGCTTTCTTTTGTTTTTACTAATTTTTGTTCGATATATTTGATTTTTATCTCTTTGCAGCAGGTTTTGACGTTTTGTCTTTTTCAGTTTCTGACTTTTTCTTTGCTTTATCATTTTTCTTTACTTTGCTATTCACAATATTTGTTTATTTTTTAGTTTTAGGCTTATCTTAAGTTTTCTTCTTTGTATCTTTTTCTACCCTCTCAACCGATTTTATTTTTTTCTAATCCTTCTTCTTCTAACCTTTTTTCTTCTAATCTTTCTTTTATTGTTTCTTATTTATTTTTGATTTATTTTCAGCAGTATCCTTCCCTTTCTTTTCCTATTTTTTGTCCTTAGTCTAAATTTTTCTTTCATCTTTATTATTTTGTTCTTTCTTCGTGGATTTCAATCTTTTTTCCTTATTGCTTGAGCTTTTTTTATCTTAATCTTCTAGTTTATTTACTTTTTTTTCAACTTTTTAATCTTTTTTTGATGCCTTTTTCTGCTTGGAGCTTTGATTGCTATCTTTAGTCTTTTGGACACTCTTTTCGTCCTTTTTATTTGATTTATCTTTCTTATCATTAGATTTAGATGATTAATCTGGCTTTTTCTGAACTTTCTTCTTCTATTATGTAGGCTTTTATTAGTCTTTCTGCTTCTTTTCTACTTTAGTCTTTATTTTTTTAAGTTTCAACTTCTAGCTATCTTTGTTTTTATCTTATTTCTTAGCCTTTTATTTATTGCCCTTTGTTGTCGTTTTTTTCAATTTATCATCAATTAACTTTGATGTTTGGTTTACTTTTGATTCATTTTTTGTACTTCCTTTCTTTTCTTTTATCCCTAATAAGTTAGTATCTTTCTTCAATTTGACAACTTTTGCTTTCTTTTCTTGCGTTTTATTTTTGGTTGATTTTGATTCGTTGAAATTTTTAACTTTCACTTTTTCCTATACTTTTTTATCTTTCTTTCTCTATGCAGTCTTATTTCCTGAATTTCCTTTTTTAGTTTATTTTTGTAGGGATTTAGTATCTTGATTCTTCTTATTTTTCTTTTCCTAATTTACTGAAATGTTTTTCACTTTTGTAGCAGCTTGAGTTTGCTTTGCTTTTGTGTTGTTAAGCTTAGCTTAACCCTTTTGCAAGCTTAACTTAGCAGGCTTTTCTTAGCCTTTCTTTATCTTCAAGGCAGTCGTGTTGTTTATCTTCGACTTAATTGGCTAAACCTTTTTCTTATTATTTTATTTGACTGATTACTTTTTCTCTTTTAATGCATTAGCTTTCTTTATTTTGATTTGTTTCTATTTTGTTGCTACTTCCTTTTCAGCTTTTATATTATCTCCCAATTTTTTGAGCTAATTAGATCTTTTGTTTTTTACAACTTTATTCTTTAGATCCAAAGCTAGTTTGCTTATTTTTTACTTGCTTTAATTAGATTTTTTAATCTTTTCTTGTTTCTTCTTTAGGTTTTCAGCACTTTTACTTTATTCTTCAACAACGGCAGCCTAGATTTTCAATTTTTCATCTTAAGCTCGTTTTCTCTTAGTCTCCTACTACTTTCTTTTCTGTTGCTCTTATGCTTTTTTATCTTTTTGTTGCTTTAATTTGATGCGTTCCTGGCTTTTCTTTGTTTTCTCTTCTATCTTAAAAGATCTGAATAATTCAAGAGTTACCTAGCATTTCTCTCTACGTCTTTTATTTCTATTTGATCGTAAATCAATCCTGGTAGCTGACAAGCTCTGCTTTGTGTCAAAAAAAAGCTCACTCTTTTGGCTGAGTTCGGGTCGATGCAGGCTTCATAATGGAAATAACTTAGGAGCCCAATAGTAATCACTGCTGAGATGATTGAGAAAGCGTATTTCATACACTTTGTATCTTAATAAAAAATTAAATATTTAGCTTTTTTATTCTCATTAATTTCAAAGTAAAAGGCAATTAATCGAAGTTTTAAAGTCATCAAAGCTCTATTTTCTTCAAAATAATCAAAGACAAAGATCCAACAAATAAGTAAATACCCATAAATCTAAAATTAGCTTACCTTGAAAGTATAGGAGTTATTGTCAGCTAAATCATAATTAGGGTGATTCATTATTTAACAAATAATCATTCTCATTATCTTTATTAAGCATATCTTGCTTATATTAGCCAAATTTTGCAAAAACTAAGAACCATTGTCTTTGAAAACATCTTTTTACCAGAAGGTAATCTTCACTGATTAGCTATCGGAGATAACTTCTGGAAAATCAGAGGAAGTTCGGATAATTATGGAGATGGAAAAAATCTGCTTTTAGGTATTCTTGCATTTCCTCTTCAGCAACTTAGGAGACTGCTGACAATAAAATAAACCGAATTCAAGCACTTAAGGTGAGAGATTTTGAAACACGAAGAGATATAAGATTCTGGATCCAATAATCACGATTGCCTATCAAGAAGAGTTTTTGTATCTTTTGAGAAAAAAGAAAGTATGTAACGCATAGTATACCTGGTTAGTGATATGTACCTTGTATTTTTTATAAACCCTATATTTAGATCAAAGTAGCTTACAAGATGATTGCTAAAGATTCAATAATACTGAAAAAGGGGAAACAGTAAGCTAGATGAACTAAAAGTTGTTGATTTAAAAACAAAAACACTTGCTCTTAGCTTATAATTCAAAAATAAAGTTGATGGGCAACACGTAATCATGTCATAAGCTAGACAATAGTAAGGAGAGCAAGCACAGCAAGCACTCCAGGTGCAGCAGCTGAAAGCTCAACAAGCAAGGCAAGCCCTATAGGCACAGAAAGCGATGGAACCGAAGCAAGCGCAACAAGCAGTATAAGTTGAGAAAGTGCTGCAGAATCTGCAAGGATTCCCGAAAGAGAACCCCAAATCTTTTGATAACTTCCAAACTCAACACAATAACCTCAGTTTGAATCGCTAATCCCTGCATGATAATGTCTTTGACCAAGAAAAACTGAGCAGAATGTTCAGATACCCAGCAAATTACCAGGAGGCTGAACTTCACACCATTGCTACTAAATTCGGTTATAGCAACAATAAACTCAAAAATGATTAAAAAGAAGTTCCTGTCTGCCCATGTTGCTAAAACTTAGTTGCTACAATCGATATACCTCTCTCTTACTCAACAATACCTGGCAAACCAGAAGTCGGACGTGAGATATTTCTGTTGCCAACTGGTGCTTCAATGTACTTCACTTTCATTAAAATGGTGCTTTTTTATCTGTTGATAAAGTTGTTAGTGTTTGACATCTTAAACTACATTGTAAGTTCAAGTGGAAAATTTTGCAGATAAAATGCAACCACTGCAGATGCCTGCAAATCAACCAACTTTTTGAACACTTCAGGCTATAATCTGAAAAGTTTGGAAAATCAAGATATCTTGAACATTTTGGACATCATCAGCTTCTGCTTCACCCTTTGCTCGATTGCATACTTTACGGTTGTCAGAAAGCAGATGTATAACTTATTGAGTTGGCTTGATTACAGCTAAGTCTCTCAAATGGATTTTTCAATTTTGATTGAAAAAGTTCCTCTGTTCATTTGTGACGAAACCACCAACAAAGACCAAGCAGTCTTCTAATTTTAGGCAAATTTAAAGGACATCTTAGAAGACAAAATCATCGAATGGCTTAGAATACTCGACAAGTAAACAAAAGAGGAAGATATCACAGACCCACTTGCGAAAGATTTCTGGAAATTCATCTATACCAAGAAAAGGTAGCAAATTTTTTTCAATGACTAGCCTCAGGAACAAATAGTAACAAGTATCACTTTGTGCTATGATCTGACTTAGATGGAGAATCTAATCAAATATAGGGACTAGTTGGTCGAAAATTACCTCAAACAAGATGAAGCAGATATAGTGAATGAAAGAAATAACGCCAAAATGCGTAAAAGCAGAGTTGAATCTCAAATTAATGAAGAAGAGTTACCACTCCAAAAACGCCTAGACTATATCCCCAACCAAATTGAACTTTTGAACCGATAGTATATGAACTTATGCAAGCAGTTTGCCTAAAACAGCACCAATGCCTTTAATCTGTCCCATTTTACTGGCAAAGCCTTCATCTCCTTTCAGTACCAACACTACAAAGACTATTTTCTCAAATAATACCAAAACGACCATCGTTTTGTCACTATCAATCAGCATCATATCAGAATTCGCCCAACCAACAAACCTTAAGACATTTATTGGTTCAATATGAAAGTCAGTGATTCTTAGAGAGCCAAAAACATCTTTTATTCATATGCAGTTCTGCTTATGCTCCTAATTCTTTCATTTGCCGCACTAATGGGATTACAACTTTGGCAAAAAGATCATGACATAAACTCCCAAAATGTTAAAAACATCGGAGAGGTCATAAGGAACAACCTAATTTCGATAAGTATGGCCGTAATCACCAATATAATAAACACAATCCTCAGTACATCAATCGAGCTCCTTTCTAACCTCGAGCAACACCAAACCAAGACTTAAAGGCTGAACTCAGTCATCATTAAGACGATTCTGTCTCAGGCCCTCAATACCTCTTTTATCTACTACTTCCTTTATCTCATTTTTAAGAACAATCCTTTAGGGACTCATGGGTTAGTCAACCAAGTCTTAAATCTTGTCACAGTTTCAGGTCTCATCAGTGTGGGTTTACAAATCCTTCCTCCTTCTTTAATATTCCGCCAATTAATGAATAAATTTAAATATAGTCCTGAAAAACCTATTAATTTGTTCCAAATTCAGCTAAACCAGGCTTTGCAGAGACCTGAATTCAACTACGCTGTAATGTACTCATTTTACATTGTTTTCACCTTCGTTGTATCTTTCTATGGTTTTATAGTGCCTTCCGCAACCCTTATCATGATAGCTATCTTCTTCATTCAGTATTGGGTCGATAAATACAACCTTTTTAGGCGATATTCCTCTCCAGTTGATTTCGGATCCGAGCTCATTAAGTGGATTTTCAAAATTTTCTAATTCAACATCCTTTTCCATGCGACTGGCTACTTCTTTTGGAGTTTTACTGTCCACTTTGACTCAAAATCAGAATACAGAGCTATCTGCATCTCTAACATTACAATCGCTTTTATCTATGTTGCACTAACTTTATTTATCCCCTCCAAAATCAGAAGAAAGATTCTAGGCGAAGAACCCACTGACTATGATCATCATTCCTACGCTTATTACATAGAAAAGAGAAAGTTCAAAAAAACATTTTTCAGATAGAGCCCAGCTACTTTTTGCCTAAAATAAACTTCACTTGATAAAAAGAGCTACATTCCTGAGGCTAATGACCCTATCTTTGTAAAAGAATAAGAGTTTCAAAGGTTTATTGATTTGAAAGAAGATGAGCTACAAATTGAAGTTTACGACAAAGCTGAAGTCGACTTCTTTTAGAATCTAGAAAATGACAATTATGATGAGGTGGCTGCTGAGCAATCTCTGGCACAAAACCTAGTCAACAACTTTTTGATACCCTCAGAAAATAACGAAAAATGATTGTAAAATAAAATTGAATTTTCTTAAGAAGGTTAATATTTGTCAAGTATAATAATCAACTCTTCAAATATCTCCTTCTTTGGACACAGACAAAATTTAAGATTAAGCCTTAACTGTATTTTTATGAGAGATGTGAGGAGTTGTTTGGGTGCTGGATCTGTCCTACGTGATAAGCTTGTGTTTGTAGAGCTCAACATCTATCTTATCCAAACTGAGCTTAAGAAACTCTTTGAAATGGCTGTCCTCGATGAACTTCATAGTTACTCTCATACTTTCGTCTTCCTACTCGTTCGCAGAGTTCAAGAATCCAGTCGCTGGGTTTTCTTTGTCATAAAACTTTTTAAACATCTTGCATCTATAGTAATAGCTATAAGAGTGAGAATACAACTTTTTGTTAGCCACTTTCTCCAAAAACTTCTCTTCTATATGCTTGGGCAGCAGGGTATGAAAAACAAGGACTGCAACTGCAATTACTATGTTGACTATGTATACTGCCTCTGCTCCTCTGAGCGTTTTAACAGAGATTAGCCTATGCCAGTAGAAGTTGCCAATCGCCAGAACAAGCACATACCAATTGAAGATTCTCAAGATAAAGCTGACTAGCATATAGCCTATGTCTACTGGACTTGACAATCTTCTGAAAAGGTTGAATTTGTCGACCCAGTACTGCATGATGAAGAAGAGGAGGGTGATGGGGACAGCCACTGGCACTAGAAGTGAATAGAAGAGGATCAGATAAGTGGTGTAAATGTAATAGCAATATTGGCTAGCTAGATTGAATTACTCATTTTGCAAAGCTTTGTTTAGTTGCACTTGGAAGAGATTTATTCGCTTTTTGCCTTTGTAATTGATGAAATTGGTCAATCTCTTTATGAGGTAGCTCGGACGGACTAAATCGATTATCATTTTTATAGCTGCACTGAAGCTTGTCAAACTAACTATCTTTTCGACAAGACCCTCACGACTTATTGGATTTACTGGGTTCAGTCGAAAGAGGATAAAGTAAATGACAGTAGTATTCACAAACTTGGCAATCACGTTTTTAATGATCAAAGAACTCACTCTTGCTGTCTTTGATTGATGTTTTTCAAGATCTGTCAGCTTCTCAAGATTGCCGTCCAAAACCCCATTGAAGACGTTGGTTAGACAAATCATCAAAATGTTGAACAGAAAGTTAGCTACTTTTTTGTTGACTTTAAGCCTTGCAATGTAATGTTTGGCCTCATCCTGCGAGAGTTTGATGAGGATTAAAGTGCCTAAAAAGAATGCTAAGGCCATAAACATAATTTGATAAGAGTAATATGTATGGTTCGTTCTTTGTTGGTCAGATAGCTTCATGTTGTTCCAAAAGATGTCATTTGGTTTAGGGGCTTGAGTTATCTTTAATGCTTGTTTATTGTTGAGTGTGATGAAATTCTTGTTCTTCTAGGATTGCCTAAGGATGAAGCTTTTGTAATGCTGGTATTCGAAGGTAATGAAAGCCTTTCCAACAAACTTCGACAAATGAGAAGCTGAGTTGTATTCTGTTGCAAATTTATGACAAAGCTAGGCGTACTTGGAATTGATGATCTTAATCTGATTTGGGATGTATTCTAGCTAATTTTTTAACTTGCTGCTGGTTTGGCCCTTAAGCTAAATAAAATCCTTGACCAATTTATCTCTTTTTTCGTTCAAGTTGTCTAGCTCAGTCAAATCATAGCAAATGGTTATATTGTGTATGGTTGGAAGCTAGTTGAATACCTCTGCCTTCTTTTTGGAGTAAACATTCTTGTAAAAGAGTGTTTCAAGCCTAGAAAAAACTTAGTTGTTTTTGATTTTTCTTTAAATTGTCTGAATGAACTCAGCAATATGGTTCTAAAAGGTCTTCTTTAGAAAATACTAATAGTTGATATGGCAATTATCGATTGTAGAATGATCTTTATCATAGATAATAGAAGGAATGTTCTAAACCAATAAAGTAAAGTCATCTTCAGAAACATCATGGTTTTCCAAAAAATCATAGAGCTTATAAGAGTAAATCTTGTACGCTAAAACATAGAGCAAGGAAAGAATAGTGAAGATTAGGTTAAGGTATGCCAACATTTCTAATGCTGCCTGATCTTCCGTCGTATGCTTATTATATCCAGACAAAAGGCTGATATTCGTACTAGAGCAAATCCTGCCAAATTTCTATCTCTGGCTGAAGATCTTCTCGCAATAGTGGCCTGAAATACTGGTAACGATGTTGTAAAGGTCAACAGTCAGAAAACGAAAAGCGATGAAGATGATCACCATTTTGATGAAGGTGAAATACAGTGAAACGTCGGCTGGAAGCAGGAAAACTTCGTCTTACCTCTGAGGATTTCTGTTAGGGATAGTGGAATAATTTACGCTTATAGGAACTGTATTAATGTAGTTTTAGCAACAAGGACATATAGGAGTACTTCTCCCATCTTTCATCTTCGGACTGCTGTAACCGAACTTATAGGCGTTTTTGTGCAACAGAGCCTCTTGGTAGTTTGCAGGATAGCTATACATGCGCTACAGCCGCTGATAGTTATAGCTTTGCTATGCCAGATTCATTGAGATACAATAAAATGTTTAAATGATATTTGCTAAAAAGGTCAGCAAACATAGCCACTTACTGCCTTCGATAAACAACTTAATATGGCTAAGAGAAGCTACTTTTGGATTTTATAAAATGATTTACTTTTCAAAACACAAAATTAGAGTTTTTAGGCTTTGCACAAGTTGGAAGTTTATTATTTCTTAGAGTAAGATAGAAGGTCAAAATGAGTAAAGAAGTTTTTGTGTATTGGAAATAAATGTGGTCGAATCAAGCTGCACCTGAGCTAGATTTGTTTGAATCTCCTGAAGTAGTTGTTTAGCTAGTTGCTGGAGTTGCACTGACTGAGTTTTTATTGCTTGGCTCTGGCTCTTCTGTTAAGCTCTTTTATGTGGTCGAAACAATTGAATCTTTGGAACCAGTGCTATCTTGTTTTGTACTTTCAACAGTACTACTTGCTTCTGGGCTCGTAGAGGATGCATTGACTGAACTCGCAGTGGAGGCATTGGCTGTGCTCACAGAGGCGGCAGAGGAGGCATTGGCTGAATTCGTAGAGGCGGAGGATGCATTGACTGAACTCGCAGTGGAGGCATTGGCTGTGCTCACAGAGGCGGCAGAGGAGGCATTGGCTGAAGTTTGATTACTCTCTGAAGCAGTGCCGTTAACTTTTGATGTAGTATTATCAGCAGGATTAGAAGTAGTGACAATCGAAGTTGAATTTAAAGTGCTTTAGCCTTTAATTTGGGAACTATTGCCTGCTTAAGCTGGCACTTTAGTTGTATCAACTGCCTTTTAGGGTTTGGAATCATTGGCATTTTGAACCTTTTCAGAAGAGTTTGTTGAAGTTTAAACTGTTGAAGCATTGGACACTTGCTGTGTATGACTCAACTCTATTTAAGTTTGATTTTTTGGGGTAACCTGGGTGACAGTTGATGAATTTTGGGATGTGTTAATAACTAAAATAATTTGAGAGCTACCTGTCGCCGTTTTGTTTCCATCTTGGTTTGTCTGATTAGAAGATTGGGAAACTGATGAAGATTGAGAAGTTTTTGGAGCCTATGAAGATGCTGAAACATTGGTCTTATCATTAGGTGTAGAGGCTTGTTGTGTGGCGTTAGTTTAAGCTTGTCCTGTTGATGTGGAGCTGGATTTATTCGTTTACTGTTGCGGAGATGGCTTATCATTCACTACAGCAGTAACATTTTGCTGACTCTAGGCTTTTGAAGAATTGAGTGTAATCTGGCCCTGAGTATCAGTTTTGTTGGAGACGCTAGAAGAGTTGAGCTTAAGGTTGTCTAGCTAATCGTTGATGAGTTTGTTGATCTAATCTAGGGAGATTTTAGCCAATTAGCTACTGTTCTGATTTGCTGTACTATCTAGGGTATTTGGATGAGTACTGACGGCTGGAGTGGCTGAGGAAGTTGTGGAATTCACAGTCACAGTCGTGTTGACAGCAGGTTAAATCACTGCTGAATTGACGAGAAGGAGTAAAGAGAAAAGGGTGATAATGGTAGTCAATTTCATTAATAAAGTTTATTATCTTATAAAACATTCAGCGGGATATAATAAGCTTAGATGAAATTTCACTTCAATGTTATTAACAAACAATTTTGAGTATTTTGTTCGAAAAGCTTTACTCTGAGTTGCTTAGAACTACCCTAAATTACCTAAAAACTTAAGCTTTGAACCAAGATCGTTTCTATTTGATAACCTTTAGGCCAAACAAAATAGAATTCGTAGAGAAAAAGCATTACAAACTGCTGATTAGATATAAATCCGTAAAAAAATGATTATTAGTACTCAGAAAGATTGCAAGCAATCAGCCTTTTGTTAATAAAGTTATCAAGTTGTAACAAAGAGAGTAGAAATGATTGTTGTTTAAGCGGTATTTTAGTTAATTTGATTATCTTTGAGGTCATAATGCTAATAATATACTCCAATCAAGGAGCTCCATTAAAGGCAGTAATATAAAAGATTAATTTCTCATTAAGATGGCTATGAATACGGAGATTAGACCGTATATTTTGCTCATTTGAATCTCTATTAGCTTTTAAGTTGCTTGATTATGCTTGATTATCACTAAAAATTTGTTTTCTTATATTACAGTTACAAAGGTTCTGAATAGAGCTTTATTTTCTTTTATTAAAATCTTTTACCCTTATTTCTATTCAAAAAAGTATCATAATCCAGTTTCTTTTATTTAATGATTAAAAGAATAGCTAAGTATTGTGCAAACTTTTGATTCGATTCCCCAAGTAGCTTAGTTTCTGCATCGATAGGTTTCGTTGTTTGGGTAAGATACAAATCCAAAAGGTTAATTTATTTTTTTTTCTTGAAACATAATAAGATTTATGATTTAAAGTAATTTATAAAAGTATGTTAATTTTATAACAAAAGATTTGGACCCTAGGACAACAATTTTTAAGCCATTATATTTTTCCTCATTTTTCACACTTTCATGCATTAATCGTCCAGAAAAATTCAGTCTGGCGCCTAAACAACTTGAAATGAAAAATAATATTAAAAACAACTCATATCTTTCCAAAAGTTTATGATTTTATAGACATGAGGCAATATAAGAAGAGGGCTATAAATATTGAACTTTGAGTTTGACTTGAATGAAATAGTTATTTAACTATTGATTAGTAAATATGCAAATACCCAAATATACTTTTTCAAGGGAGGAAGGACAATAAGTTAAGAATATTTTGCGCTGGATTATCATTTTAAGCATTTCTGTGATTTCATTTTGAGTAGATTAAGATAGAATCGATGTATGGTTTTACGCCTACTATTTCACCCCTTTCTGTTCTTTTTCAAAGACCTTCAGAAAACTAAAGCTAAACAAACTTATTGAAAAGAATGGCAGATGTGAAACTACACAAAGCAAACTGGCCCATTCGCTCAGATTTAATACGCTCTCTCCTATTTCAACATACACAGCTTGATATCTATCTAAGCCCTCTCAACAAATAAAAGTGGTAATTTTTTGATTTGGTATTGATTGCATTCACCACGATTATCTTCTTTGCTGCAGATGAAAATATCCATATTATCACTCCTTGTTTCGCTTCTTCTTAAAATCAACTCTCAAGAGATGTTCCTTCATCATCCCCAGAGGACAAAAGTATTCTAAAATAATCCTTAGGTATTTCTTTCAAAGTTCTGTTAGCTTATTTAGGATTGAGCAAAAACCTAACGTTTCTTTCTATACGAATAGTAACTCAAAACATTGTTGATGGTAAAGGTCGCCAAATCACTTTTGCCGAGCTAGAGAGCATGTTTGACAGCTGAGTATCACATTTCAAAAGCCCGATTGGGATCACACCCTTATAATATAGATCTACTCATGGCTATACCTTTTCCGAATGATGCTGAAGATATGGATTGGAATAAATTACGTTTTTAAAAGCTGGAACAGATTATAGCCAGTCTTTGGTTATTTTTTCTGTTTTTTTATGGGTCTTTTTGGTTTTAAAGCACTATTCGGCCAGCTCAAGCTCGTTATTCGATATCCCATCTTCTATTCTATTTATTTTTTGAAATTACTACTATTTTCTTTGTTAATGACTTGCTAATTACTTTAGGTCTCACTAAAATTCGTAATATGGCTATCTATCTTCACAGTTTTGAGGCAAAGTTAAAGTGTTTGAAGAAGATTTACAGATAAAGGATTATGAATCAACCTCAAGTGGATTATTTGAGCCAAAGCAACGGAGAGTACTCTATTTCTAGCTAAGAATGGGAATCAAAAATAAAAATAATCTAAGTTGGCTTAGACGATTCGGACATTAACTTAACTAATAAAATAATATTAGTCTAAATCATTGCATCTATCCTGCTTTGTGTAGCTATAATCTATTTTCTTTTGCCAATTGGAGAAAAAATTCAAAACCTTATTATTCCAAGCAAAAAGTTAAAAATTTTCTATATGCGAAATCAGCTCGAAGCTGGTTTATCTTCCCACAATTTAGCTTATTCTGAACGAAAATTTATTTTTACTCAAGTTGTAATTTATCTTTTAAAACGGAGGTTCCACCTTCAGCATAAAATATGGCTAACAAGGGCTCAAACTTTGCAAAGATTGAAAGATAGTCAAACCGTTCTAAAAAGCAAAAAATACTGAAACGTTTCCTCTCAAAATTTTTGTATGAGGAAGATGACGCAAATAGAAAAGGATACGGAAAAAGCAAAGTATAGTTTTCTAAAAAGCTTTAGGGTTACATACACTGGACTACTTCTCTATCTTGTTCTACAACTCCGAGAGTTTGGGAATAGGAACAATAGACGAAAAACGTAATAATAAAAGAATCATCATGGCTAGAAATCTGAAGTCTATTCTCTCCAATTTTAATGCTTTTTCCTCATATGGGCCATCATGGCTATCCTGGAACTATATTGCTTATTGCAGCCTTTCACAACGCACACTTGATCTTTTTTGAAGCTTTTCTTTTTCTGGCTATTGCGAACCCCTTTTTTCTTCTCTTAGCTTAAATGCTGGGATAACTATGCCCCAGGGATACGATTTATAGGAGTTAGCTGTAAGAAATCATTTTGGTTGGTTTATAGCTTTTAGCCAAAAGTTGTTTTTCCTTAACCATAGTTTTCTTATTGAAAAATGGCCAATTAGGCACCAAATGTGCTCTGAAAGGGGTAATAAGCTGCATTTTGAGATAAATGAGCGGAGACTAGGTGCCAAAAAGCATTGGGGTAAATAGGCAGCATTTCTTTCCTTAGCGAAAGCTATTTTATTAAATATTATACGATGGTCAGTAAAAACAATTTATACGGCCAAGCATATATATAGTACTCGCATCTATTTGCCTGTTCTGAGGCAGAAACACTAAAACCATCGATCTTGGGCTCTAGTTTTGGGAAAAAAAAGGAATTGTTGCCAGGAAGAACTTCTAGCGATCTTTCCAAAATTGGAGTTATATCTTGCAACTAGACAGAGTATGTAACATTATGGTCTTGGCAATTTTTTCCAAACCTTACATTTAAAAAGTTTCTTCTTTAATCTGGAAAATCCTTTTAAAAGAGTTCAAACGAACTAAGAAGGTTTTTGGAGTTTTAGATTCAATCTTTAATTTGGAGCACATTCAGTCCAAAAGTGACTGCTATGGAAATCGCTCGGGCTTATATTTCTATTTTCGATTATCAATGCTATTAAACCATGTGATAATGTTTTTTTTAATCAAAAATATTATTTGGGAGAGTTGACTGCAAAGGTGGGACTATTTTTGACTGTTTTTGCTTCTTCCAGAAAATTTGATATAATAAAAACTTAAGCGAAATATTTTAATGTAAAATTATTAGCTCCTTAGAAATCACCAAGGCAGGGCTCAACTAAAAATTCATCCCATGACTGAGTGAAAAAGAACCTTTCAAGAGTAACCATGGAGTTTGGTTTTTGAAATTTCGAGTTTGAAATATAAACATTAAGAAAAAAGCATAGAAGCGTGTGATGCATTGATCCCTTAGCCAACGCAAGATGCCTAAAGATGTTTTTACTGAAGGTTTTGGTATTAAAGTGCTACAGTAAAAGCTTTGGCTGGGTTGCTGGATTAAGCAAGTAAAAACTTTATAAACCTATGGTTTTTAAATTTTCTAATTCAGAATAATAAGTTAATATACAGTTTTAGAAAATGAATTTCCATGGTCTTCGACCTAGGCCAATAATGTGCGCAATAGTTTTTGCTGAGCCTTTATATCCCCATCTTAGGCTTTAATAGAAAGGCTTAGAAAAATTCAAGTTTTGGTTTCTTCTCGAAACTCATGGAAAAAAAAGATCACCCAAAAGTAAAATAATCCAATTGCTGCCCCTTATTCGTTAATTCGCTAATTTTTATAGTCCATATGCAAGTAAAATCTCAACCTTTGCTATAATATTGTACTGATTCTATTAATTGAAAGATTATGAATATTCCAATAAAGCAGTTATAGCAATTAGTAAAGATTGAAGATTGCTGAGAGAGGCTAAATCATTATCACTATCTTCAGATTATATTAAGGAATAGGTCCGCTCGGCCATTTAGATATATTCTATGGCTCCTTCAAATGAGAGTCGTCTGTGATGGTTTATAGTGGAGAAAAATGGTTGGTAAACCGTATCTACTTAAAACTTTTGATCAAATACTGCCTTCTCAGAAACCCTCAAAGGTATCCTTGAGAAGCTAGCCAACAATAACTTATGCTAATCTTTCTTATCTTTGGCTTTGGGAAGGAAACTTGCTTTTAAGTTGAAGATTATAGACATGATTATTAAGCTTATTGAGGGATTTGAGTTTTTAGTGAAGTTATTTATCTTTCAAATGGGGTGATTGTTTATGTTAGTTTTTAAAGACAGGATAAAAAGTCATAAAAACAACTAATTTGGGCCAGATTCGTCCAAAAAACTGATTCTAAAAGAGCTTAATCATAATTAACATAAGAAAGCATCTCGATAGCTGATAAAGATATCAAAAAGTTTGAAATAATTAAAAATACTAGTATGAAGAATTTTAAACTGAGATTCAATCAAACCCTTTTCGACTGCATGTTCGAGATATCTGGAATATCAGAATTTGCATCTTTGTCTTTTTGTCCTTTTCTCAATTTTTTCTATTCTTCTCTGTGACGCTATTCAGCTTCAACCTCATCCCAATCAGAATCATCCATTTTTTAGTAATATTCTTGGTCGAATCCTTTGTATCTTTCCAAAATTTTGCGTCTTTATTCCAACTCCAAGAATTTTTGGAAGATCCTTTAATGTTGTGGAATAAATTCAGGATCTGGAGCTTCATAAACAAATTGCTAAACAGGTTTTTTAGCTTTCTTTACTTTACCAACGTTAAGTTTCGTCTATTTGAGGCAAGAAGTTGCTGGGTTTTCCCTGAAGAAAGTTTTCTTGAATGTATCATCTTTTTGGTAAGAAGTGTAAGAATATGGATCACATTCTTCCTGCTCAAATGGAAATACTTTGCTTTTAATCCTATCTGGAGCGAATATTTCAAAACCACAAAAGATAGCTGCAATCCCGAGATTGGCAAGCATAACGATCCTGGCCAAGGGAGACTGGTCTGTATGCATCCTCATATCCCAAACAAAGTGCCCAAGCGCACAGATAACCAACGCAGTCTAGAACACAATGAAAATCTTCTTGATGAGTTCAGCCCCAAAATCAACAGGACATGAATACCTCTTGAAAAGGTTATACTTATCTACCCAATACTGAAGAAAGAAGATGATGATGAGTACAGGAGTTGTTGTAGGGGCGAGAAATCCATAGAAAGAAACGACGAAGGTGAAGACGATATAGAATGCGTACATGGCTGCAAAGTTGAATTCTGGGTCTTGCAGAATCTAGTTTAACTGTAGTTGGAACATATTTATCTCTTATTTGTCTTGGTATCTGAAGTAGTTTTGTACTTTCGCGATTAGATACCCAGGAGGAAAGATCTGCAGAACCACGCTAATGAAACCTGAGACAATCACTAGGTCTGACACATTTTTAACCAAGCCAGCCTTCCCCAAAGGATTGGTTGGTGTGAGTATATACAGTATGAAGTAAATGAAGGAAGTGTTAATGGTCTGAGTGACGATAATCTTGATGATCAAGGAACTCAAGCGATCGCTCTTAGTCTTATGTTTCTCCATATCTGAAAGCAACTCAATCGAAGAGCTGAGGATAAAGTTGATAATGTTAGTTACAATGGCCATACCTATCGACAAGACGTTGCTTTTGATCTTGTCCAGTATTTTTTAGCTGTTGGCAGGCACTGTTGTGTTCTTTTGTAAGTATTGAAGTCCGACTAAGGAAGCGAATGAAAGGATGAGTAACATGAACAGAATGGCGTAGGAGTAGAAGATGTTTTTCTTTCTTTCCGTGTCACTTACCTTCATGTTGTACCAATAGATATCTTCAGGTTTGTTGGTGCGACTGATCTTCAAACTCTGGTCATTAAGCTTCAGAAAATCTTCGTCTTGTTCATACATCATCAGAAAGATATCTCTGTAGTACTTGTACTGGAAGCAGAGGATAGCTTTGCCTGTGAAATGGGAGAGGGCGAAGTGAGGACTATCATCCAAAGCCAATTTATTGCAAAGCTTGATGTATTATTGGTTCAGCAGGTCGATCTGGTTGGGAATGTGGCTCAAGAGCTAGTTATTCTTAAGCTAGGGAGAATTGGCATCTAAGACTTTGCCTTCGTTTGACTTGATGTATTCTTTAACGAGCTCATCCCTCATCTTGTTCATGGCCTATAGTTCTGTGAGGTCGTAACAAATGGTAACACTGGGCACGATTATCTGTTTCGATAGAATGATATCTTTAACGTATTTCTTGTAATCTTACTCTGTGACCAGTTCGGGTGTATTTTTCTTTTTAGTGTCAGCAGATTTAGCATTTTTCTTCTTTTCCTCAGCGTCCTCCTTTTCCTCTCTAGCCTTCCTTTCATAAACGAATTTAAAAAAGTGATGTTGGAAATAATCGAGCTCATCAACACTTTGAGCTTCGAAGATTTACTCTAGCCACTACCTGATAATCTTTTCCAGCTTCTACTTCAGAATCACTTAGTACTCGTATTTCACATCTTTCTTTTTAACTTCGTTCTAGTGGATGAACGCAGGGATGTTCTCAATCATTATTGAAAAGTCTTTTTGCGATTTGTTGTTCCTTTCCAGCCAACTTATCATCCGAGCCTGCTTGCGCTTGTAAATGATGAAGCAAATTATAGAAACAACTGTCAGGCCTAAACTTATGTAATCCAGAATGTCCAAAGCTTTGGTGTCCTATAGACTATTCAGGTTATACCCTGAAATTGTTGTGTATTCGCAGTTATCAAGAGGTGTGGCTGCCTGAAGAGTGCTACAGTAATGGCCGTTCATGCTGAAGTAGATGTTGACACTGTCAAAGATGAAGAATCTGAGAAGGAGGTAAAGAATTACTGTCTTTATGAATGAGAAATACATCGACACTCCCGTCTACAGAAGAAACTTGGGCTCTCCCTCCTTCGGCGTAGGTGGCTCAGTAGGATAGCATATGGGAATCTCAACATTCGAGATGTAATTCTCACAGCAGGGACAAATGGGCACCTTCTAAAACTTCTTAACCTTGTTTTCCAACTAGCCGATATTCTTGTTAGAAACGATATTATTACTGGTGTTGGCTTTCTGGTTTTTCATAAAAGAGGCCAAAATAGCCTGAAGCTAGTTTTCCTCCTTTTAGTCTCTTTTGATCTTGGTGGTGGCAAATCCGAATTTACTAGCCATTTTGTGCACCATTGCTTCTTTGTAGCTGGCGGGAAATTTGTACATCCTGTCTAACTTCTCCTTGTCGAACTGGTCATCCAAGGATTGTGATGGAGGGACGACAGCTACCTCTGAGTTTGGAATTTCTTTCTTCTTCTAGGGTATATCATTGATCAAATCTTTGTTTTATTCCTCTTCTTAAGACGAGTCTTCATACTAGCCTTACTAAGAATCCTCCTCATCATCTTAAGATTCTGAAGATTAGTCATCATATTCATACTCTTATGAATTAGCTTCTTAGATCTTGCCACCTTGGTTCGCTTACTCCTAATTTAGCCGACTCTTCTTGTCCTAAGCTTCCTTGGAGTCAGATTTTCCAAAACCGTTTGAAGCGTTGGCTAAGTTTCCTTGGGGTTTGAGCTCCTCTAAGAGTGGTTTCTTAGGGTTGTTGACTGGGGCAGGGCCTTGGCCCAGGACATTGTTGCTTCCTACTGGAATTCTTGGCGGGGGGATAGAACGTTATGGATCCATTCAAATATAAGGCTAACAATTATCTTTGATTTAATAAGCTAATTTTTAAATTCGAATTGGATCAGCCAAAAAAGCAACACAATTTTAATCATCAGGTTACCTTCAAATTATTCAAGGAAGTTGATGATAATGCTGAGACAAGTGTGTTTCAAGTGAGTAAAATAGGCATTTGAAAATTATATTTTATTGCTCGATTGTCATAAATGGTGGTTTAATGTGTTTGTTTGAGTTGAATCATTCATTTCTTATGTTCTAGCCCTCAAGCGCTCTTTAACCCTATCTCGCCGGCTACTATGTCACTCTCCTCTCTTGAGTGGCTTAAGTGGTTGGAATTAGGACTTTCTCTTAGTCGTATTCCCTCACGAGCTGGCTCTACTGCTGTGATGCAGAAGGTTGAGTCTTTGGATTTAGTGATACATTGGTGACATGTTCTGAGTGTAGTTCTAACTTTTAGGATGCTACCAATGGCTCCTGGATTGACTACCTGGCCAGTGTTTAGTTCTCAGTCATGAGAGAGTCCCTAGGTGCCTCTTCCTTTGATCTTCTCTTCCTCAAGACGGAAACAATGTAGAAAATGAAGAAGATGAAGACTATCGCGCATAGTACGATGACTATGATGATAAGTGTGTTGTTGTCACCATCTGGGGGTGGGGGTGGTGGTGGTGGTGGGGGTGGAGGTGGGGGAGGTGGGGGTGGAGGATTGTAGTTTCTCAACTCAGCTGAAAATTCAAAGCTTTGGAAATCGTTGAAGGCCTTGGCTTTGATTGTCTGATTCTTAAACTAAGGCAAGAGTTCAAAGGTAAGGTTGTGCGAAATTGAGGCCTCAATCAATCTGGGCGAGCCAACTAACTAGCGACATACTTACTTGTAGGGATGCCAATAACAACCCCGGATCTGGTGCCATTGGTCCTGAAGTCATAGGTAGTGTTGATAGCGTAGTTGGCAGGGATGGTGGTGTTGAGAGGAATGCCAGCCAACATATACCGCTCGGAGTAGCCCTTGTCGAACTAGTGGGGATAGTCGATTGAATCGTAGATGGTTATGTACTGGTTGGTGAACTGTGTCTTGTCCATGGTGGGAGGCAGGACATAGCCGATGAGGATGAAGCCTGTGCGAGCCTGCACTTCGTTGACGGCGTTATAGAAGACGTATCGGCGGTACACCCTGTGGAGGACGGGCACTTGGACGTAGCCCTTCTAGTCGAAGACCAGAGTGATCTCGAAGTTGTGGTACCCTTTGGTCGTCACAAGGATGTTTTCTGCGTCGAAGTGCGGGATAACGATCGATTTGACGAAGGTCACGCCAAGGAAAATGGCGTCATTGGGCATATGCAGATTGTTGTCTTCCAGCAGCTTATTCAAATCAATGTAGGACTGACTGAGTATAGTAATCTCCGAATCTTCAATATGCGCCTTGATGAAATCCATGACGAACAATCCGTGTCTGATCTCCGTGGCATAGAGGCGGTAGGCATTTGTGACCCCGGAGTAGACGAGATGTCCGTTGCCAATGTAGGCTTCGTCCTCGTTCCAACCGGCACACCCCAAGAAATCATTGCTATCGATGACCTACAGCTAGTCCAGCTCGTCTCCGCTCTCAGGGTTGAAGCTCAGCCTGTAGAGGTACACTGCTCCGTAGCTCAACATGTATTCGGGACTGGCAGGAGTGTCTACCAGCATGGCGACGTCGTTGATTATCTGCATGTTGCGTACCTGGGTGGCATCGGACCGATAGGGGCCCCACGTAAACCCTTTGTAGCTGGTGAAGGAAGTGACGTAGAGGTTGACCCCTCGCCCTGTCTCCTGGCAGGCCGTGACTGCAAAGATCTCCAGCTCTGAGACTGCCACCCTGAGACAGAACTCGAGATTCTGCTGGTCGGGCAAATTGTTGACCTCGCTGATGGAGCCATTGGGTCTGAACCTGAACAAATCCTGCCAAACTGAGACTCCTCCCCTGAGGGTCTAGGTATAGTGGAAGCCGTTGAGCTGCATGTCCAGGAAGTTGTCGAAGTGCTATCTGATTCTGACCTTGTTGTCGGGGCCTTACTGGCACTAATCGCAGGTGTAGTTGTAGCGGATGACGTTGCCGTCGAACCAGTGGCGGTCGCTCCACTGTCTGGTGCCGCTGTCAGTGACCGTGAGGTTAGTTTCGTTGAACTCTTGAGTGGGCACAATATCTTCATTCGTGTTGACCACGGTGACGTTGATGCTGTCGGTGAGGTAAGAGGAGTCCTGGTTGTAGGCTTGGATCTGGAAGCTGAAATCGTTGTGGCCCTACTGTACTTGCAAGGAAGGGTAGGTAAACACCCGATAGAGCTGGAACTTGTCGTAGAGGATGATGGATAAGAAATTGACGTAGTAGCCGCTGACTTCGACTTCGAACCCTGGCTGACTGTAGAGCTTATCAAGCGTGATCTTGGTGTAGAAGGTGTTGCTTGCTGTGTGTCCAGTCCGGTACACCAATATCACCGACACGTTCTGCACAGGGTCGTAACTATTCACGTACACCGTCCCGTCCATATCCGAGAACTAGATCTCAGCTGCCGGCTGGATGCGGTGGCCATAGGTGGACAGCACTTTGGTGAGCGTGACCATGTTGTAGGTGTAGATGTGCTCAAGCGAGTACTCATAGACCATGTCGGGGTAGGCAGTGATGACCATGCGGGTCTTGCTGACGGCCACGTTGTAGAGGGTGACGAGGGTGGGTTCCGAGATGATCTCGTCCAGCAGGTGCAGCTTCTCCTTGTTGTCCACGTCCAGTATAATCACTGCGCCCAGGCACTTGATGAACATGACTTCGGGGTGCTGCGTGTCAGTCACTACCTCCAGGGGGGTGAAGTAGTTTATCTTGAACTGCCTCATGGTGTCAGAGTCGATCGAGAACTACGGCCTGCAGGTGCTGTACTACTCGCATTTGGCTAGGGAATACACGTCGATCGTTTTGATGAAGCGTCTCACCACGTACAGGAAGCCGTTGGAGGAGGAGATGCTGGAGATCTGGGCCTAGTACCCTCCTACGTATGTGATTTCTGCGATGAGTTTCTGTCCGAAGAAGTCGTAGATGTGGACCAGGTTGGGCTGGTCATCCAGCACCATGGAGTAGAAGTATCGGAAGCCTTCCTCATCTTCGAAGGCAGAGGTGGTGAAGGTATAGATTCGGGAGCTATGGCTGTAGGTCCTGACGACGTCGCAGTCCATGTAGACTTTCTACCAGTAGTGGGTGCACAGGGCGACGTGGGTGCTGTTGGAGCTGTCCTGATAGTAGTAGATAACCACCTCATCCCCAACCTCGTTGATCACATCACTATGGAAAAATTTGATATCCCCGGGGGAAGGTGGCTTCTGAATGTTGATGGTGGTCTTGTTGACCTTATTCACCCAGAAGCTGGGAATCTAGGCCTGCTGTTTGTCGTACTTGACCTAGTAGTTCACGTTGGGACCCAGCACGTATCGCTCTAGAGGGATGTTGACCTACTTGGGGTAGTTGACCGAGTAGACCGTTGTCGGGTTGAACCCAGTCGGGAACAGCGTCGTGTTCTAACGGCTCACCAGCACCGCCTTGAAGATTTACTGGCACTTGTAGGTGGTGTTTGTGTTGGGGTCGGTGGATTCGGCGAAGATGACCACGTTTTACTACTTGCCGATGAGGGTTTCGTCGAGGTAGTCCATTCTCAGGTAGGCTGGGTGGATTTCTATGAGGGAGAGGCCGCTCTGGTCTGCCAGGTATAGCCGACTGTTGTCCCTGTCGAACTCAATTTCAACGATGGAGGAGTTATGGTTGATCACATGGTAGGCATTGAGATAGGTGCGTGCGCCCTTGCTGAAAACCCAGGTATAATCAATCTCAAACGAGGGAGTGGTCTCATTCATGGCATCAGATGCACTCTGCACGAACAAGTAGCGGTCATTGAGCTGGATCTGCTTGATCCTGCTGTTCTCCATAAGCGAGTATTTGTTGATAAGCTGAGGCTTGTTGATCTTCCTCCAGTCGATCTCGTAGACACTGTGTTTGTTGGCCAGGGCCACGATGCACTCGTTCTCCAGATCGTCACTGTAGACTCCGAATTTGACGAACCCGTAGTCTCTGTAGCGGCCGGTGATGGTGACCCGCTGGGATTGGAGGATGTCGAGTCTGAACAATCCGGTGTCGAAGTCCAGCAGGAAGATGTCGTCTAGGTAGATTTCTGCGTCCATGATGCGGAGGGAGTTGAGGTTGAGGAAGGTGCGGTCGATGACGCGGAGGGGCTGGATGTCGGTTGGGTCTTAGACTGGCACCAGGAAGATTTCCATGTAGGTGTTGTCGCTGTTGGCCTCGTCGACTCCGTCGCTGAAGTAGCTTCGCAGGAGGTAGGTGAAGCCTCCGGCCTCTGGGTGGCTGAATTTGATGAGTGAGCGGCGGGTGATGGAGGAATAGCTGACGTAGAGGTCATTCGGTATCTTTTTGATGTCGTGCGACTGGCTCGCAAGGTTGACGATGTACCAGATGTTGGTGTAGGTGGAGAACGTCTTGCCGCCTTTTCTGGCGCAGTCGACCACCGCCAGCCCATGGTCGAGGAAGAGGGCAGCGTCGAAGCAGGTGACGTTGGGGTCGGTTTAGATGATGGCAGTGGAGTTGACTGTGGGCAGTCTGTCCTTCTTGTCAATGACTCCGTAGGTGAGGACGATAGCCCCCGCATTGTTCTTGTAGAGGAGGAAGGCGTCTCTGCCGACAGTGTTGTCCTGCTTCTCAATGAAGTGGGAGATGATGTTGGGGTAGTAGGAGAAGGCCTGGTCGAGATTGTACCACTTCTTGCTGACAGCCGCGAAGGAGTTGTTGGTGCCTTGGGTGATCTCCAAGTTGTAGCCTGAAAATATATCCGACGCATCGAGCTATACTTTCTAGCCTACGGCCAGCGGGATCTGCTTGTATATGGGTTTGCTAGTGCAGTAAGGCCGCGGGGCACGCCCCACCGCCCCCACGCCCACCAGCAACACCATCAACAGCAAGCCCAGTACTCTCAACTGGATTTGCATATCTAAAAAATATCAATGATGGTTAATCTACAAACCAATACTGCCCAATTATAATCAATAAACGGGGAAATCGCTCATGACTACCTTTGGGGCAGCAGAGCAGAAGTTGAAGATAGAAATGAATCAGAAACATCTTTCGGCCAGGGTTTGATGATGTTTGGCCATAGCAGTATGGAACATGCTGACTGTTTATCTCAGACACTTCTTTTAGAGGTTCCAGCTCTCTAAATTGAAGTATTTTGTGGTCCAGGTCTACTCTTTGAGCCCGGAAATCAAGTCTCCCTCCGTTTTCAATGCATTTTTATAGCAGAGAGGACTACACATCTAAATCCTCTTCATTTTGGTGAAATTGCCAATTTTATAGGTTTTGGGTACAAGCAGCATATACTAATCCTGCACGCTTAAAACCAACTCATAGAGAACGCTCGCAATCACCTAGAGGTTGCTCTGGAAAACATCATCTAAGAATTGTGAAACAACCGTCTAGGGAGAAAGCAGTCCATTATATATGAGTATCTTGATAAAGAACAGGTTGATGAAGGCAGCTTTCTGCAAGTTGCAGTCAGCAGATACGAATTTGAACTTAGAAGAGATGCAAGTGAGTTAGAGTTAGTCAGGAGTTAGAATGGGAGCAGTGCACGAATAGTTCCCGTGTCTGCAGAGATGATATAAGATATCCAACTACTTTTTATTTGCGACTGCCAGCTGCATCCACTTCTTTGCAGTCTATATAACCATGAAAACCAACTTGCGGATAGATTCTACCTTTCGATTAATGATCATTCTGTTTTAGTCTTCTTAAATATCGTAACTGACCTATCTTTTTACCAACAGAATGCTGTACACTGGCCTGAGGAGTTTCTTTATATCGAAAGCAAAGCTTTTTAAATAGGATTGGAGGGATGGCAGTAATTCATCGAAGGCTGATTTTCTTTGCTATCTCATCCTTTTGCAATATTGCCTCAGGTAAATAGTAAAGAGAATGCAATTTACGACTTTTAAGAGCTTCTTTCTTGTCTTTTTGATCCTTGCCACCTGCCTTTCTCTCATAGTCTATCTTTCGCTCTTCTTATAAAACGTCTCGTTTCTAGATTGGTTTCGAGTTCCGGTTGGAAAAGGCATGATCACAGGATAGAATACCTGTGGTTGAACCTGGGGATGGAATCTCTCTTGCCTTCTCTCTTCTAAAGAACTCTCGAGCAGATGAACAAATTTGTATAACTTGTCATTTTGTCTTTCCGACTTCAAATCGCTTCTCATAGAAGTAAATTCTCTCCTTATCTGCTGCAGCTGCTAGCCAACTCTTTTTAGGTCTTTGTGGATTTCTTTTCTCTCAGTTTTTTCGCTACCATATGTGGGTTTCACCAAACTCTTGGTCCTCGTCGACAAATATACCTTTTATTTGAAATTCAATTCTTCATGGAATAGGGCCAACTTATCCACGCCGTAGAATGAAGACTTTTAATTCAAGGTAAATTTGCGAGGATTCTCTGAGGTGGGCTCAGTGGCGAATCTGCTCGTACTAATCACATACTTGCGCATAGTTACAAATTATGACTTTATTAATACGCTATCATTATCTTCAAGATAATAACCAATAATTTTATTGTTGATAGTGAATAAACGCAAGTTTTGGCTATACGACCAAAAAGGTATTGAGCAGTCTTTGCGTTGCTTAGAATCTTTTATTTGGTATTCAGTTGGGAACTAGTGATAACGACTTGGTTCATAATGGGCTTGAATGGGGAGAAGAGGTCTTAATAATATTGGATAAGTTTGATTGATATTTCAAATTGACTGGAAGCTTAAATCATTTCGCAATAAATCTTGGACGATCAATTATTCCCTTCGTTATTGAAGCGAAACAAGAAAGTCTGTTGGAAAATGTTTGTTTCACTCCTTTCTGCTTGCAAACTGTTTTAATAATCTACAAAATCTGAGGCAAAGAGCACAGATCTGCGGTAGGAAACAGGTGATGTGCAGTATGAATGTTTAGTCCTCCCAAAAACAGCAAAGAAAAGAATCCAGTCACCCAAACATCTGTGTCATTCGTTGCTAAGATCGTATGCTACCCGAAGTCTTATATTCTTTATGCCCCTTCGCTCCAGACTTGTCCGGGTCTATGGCCGCATAGTAAAACACGGTTGTAGATAAAACCGAACAGACAATACACAAATAAATGTAACTTTAACGCGTACCCCACGCTGCCACATGCTACATAAAATGTGAGAAATACAGTCATAGGAACCAAGTACCAAAAATCTGGTCTTTTCTTCTTTAGTATGGGAACTAGAACTGTCTTGAGGAGGAAATTGAGAGGCTGTAAGAAAATGAAAATGAGTATGACGATCAACTACGTATACACTTTGTTTTTAGGCTTGTTTCTCAAGAAAAAGGCAAGAGGCTACAAGGCTGCAGCTTAGTAGTCGAGGTCAAGGTTGGGATATAGGTGATGGCTCAAACAGTGCATAATCTGCCACTAATCATGAGTAAACCCTGAAATCAAAAAGAAGTATTTGAAGGCGTTTTCCTTATGATGCACAAAATTGTGGCCAACGCCAATCATTGCGACTAAGAGCATGGAGCAGCCAGCCCCATAAAGATAAGGTAGATTGGAAGGCTACTCCAGATTTATGGATTTTGCTGTCATAAATAGGCCTAAAAGAAGTAGAGCCAAGATGATGAAAGCATATATTCTTGTTTTGGTCTAAGATTGTATCTCTGCAATTGGAATTTATTTCAGTACTTAGCGTTTTATTGTTCTGTAAAGCCCATTCTAAGCAAATGAATAGCGTGATACTGAATTTTTAGTATCACTAACATAATATTTTTTAAGTACTTCTCTAACTTTTTCTTAGTTGAGGTGATGCACAATGAAAAATTCAGTGATATCTTGGCCTTTAGTCATGGTCAGCCAGTTCTTGCCACCGGGATGTGAGTCAACGAAAGAGTTGAGATCATAGAGTTTGTTCTAAACAATCCAAAGGTTAGAAGTATCTACTCCCCACAGTTGGGCATCTCTTTCTCTTTTTTCTTGAAGCCATATCAAGGGTGAGCCTTTGAGTCCACGCGTTGGCAAGGATTTGCGATCATCTTTTGGCTAATCAACTTCCATTTATAATGTATTAATGATTCAATCTTATTACAGCCAACTTATTGGGATCACCCATCTGGAGACAATCTACCCTTCGAAGCATATTCTGGGTTGTAGGATGCTTACTTTTGTCCCACAAATCGGCCTCCGCAGTTATAGTTAATAAGGGATACTTTGATTATAGTTATTACATCAAAAATGGTCTTTCAAGCCAATCTTACTTCAGAATATTAATAACCTTAGAAAATTTTTTGGACTTAGTTTTTACGCAAAAGAAGACTATTCTGAGCCAAATTCTACTCAGTATGTTCGCTATACTAAGACTCACTAACAGTGTCATAATTCCTGTGGGTAAAGTTAGGCATAAAAGGAGACGGATACTTCTTCGCCTGCATTTTGTTCCAATCAATGTCCTGCAGCCATGGGTGCCTCAATATTTAGTCAACCCCATTCGTGCCCAGTCTCTCTATTGTTCTTCTTTTGAGCAATCGGTTGATAAAGTCGATGCTGGCTGGATTCCAGTCTTTCGGCAGCTGATGTGGTTTGATAGAGGCTTCGTAAAGCAACATTTGTTCTCGAATTTATTGTCTGTTGTATCCTCTGTAAGGTCTCTGAGTCGCATCAAAGTTACTTTTCCAAGCATGCATTCGTAAGCTATGACACCCAATGCGAAAAAATCGACAGGAAATGAATGTTGCTCTCTAGTTATCACCTCAGGGGACATATATCCTGGAGTTCCAGATGTGTCTTTTTGATTCTAAGGAGAATCAATCCTTGCGATTCCCATATCAGTGAGTCTGAGATAGCCCTTGGAGTCAAAAATGAGATTCTAAGGTTTGATATCACGATGAATGATGTTATTCTCGTGCAAATACTTGAGACTCAGTATGATACAGCATACAAAAAACTTGACAATATGCTAGGGAAACCTCTCATGTTTTCCAAGCTGAAAGCGAAGATCACCCCCCGGCATATAATCCATGATGAGATAAAGATTGGCTCTATCTTGGAAAGCAAAGATCATATTCACTAGAAAAGGATACCGCAACTCTGCCAGAAGATGGCGCTCGTTCATAACCGAAGGTACGCTATTTTTTGTTAGGATTCTATATTCTACAACTGTTACACTGCTTTTGACATCTCTTTCATTGCATAAATCGTCCGGTTTTTGCGATATTCGACCTTGTAAACTTTACCGAACCCACCTTTCCCCAAAATCTCAATAACCGAAAACTGCTCCCTCGAAAGTGAAGTTGGTGGTCCATCCCGATGAGACATGATAGCAGTAATGCTTTCCTTATGACTTTCGCGATAGAGAAGGTAATTTAAAAGAGATAGGTTGTTAATAGGTCCACTAGGATTGGAAGCACTGTCCTTTCGGTTGGGAGAAGCAAAAGACATCCTCTTTTTGATTTTGTTTTGCAGTGCGATATCAATCGGCTTCTATTTTGATTTCGGTAGGGAACTTTTTTCTTTTGATTTGTTCTACACTGAAGATTTCTTCGTCCGAGCTGTGCCCAGCGCACTCATGTTCTTTTTATGGTAGTTTTTTCTTTACATTATTGAATAACTATAACAACCTGGATTTAATATAACTTCAAGAAAAACAATCTTGCTTTTTTTGACCATGGCTTTCCTCCTCTTTTGTAAAAATTGCTCAATCTTAGAAAATAGTCCAACAGAATATCATACAACTTAATAATAATATGAATGCTTAATAACCTAATAGCCAGTCAATAATATTTGAGTAGGGGTTGAAATATACCCAAGCAATAACTAATTTGGGAATCATTCTTTATAAGCGTTATTAGCTCGATAAGCTATAGATCTTTCTCAAGAGAAAGTGCCAAGAACATATATAAGTCTGTCTGATATCACAAGGTGAGCACTTTTGGTTGGTAAAAGCGTGTGAATAAGAAAACGAGGCCGAATATGAGCAGATTGAGAGAATAGTGGGATTAACTGAAACCATCGTCTGCATAGATTTGCCGAATCCTATTGAATCTTTTGTGGAAAAGATGTTTTGGAACACGAAAAACCAGTTTAATGCCTATGCCTCCAACAATAAGCTCGTATTCATTAAAGACATATATAACAACAAACAAAACTCCTGGGACATTCGATACTTTCGCAATGTTAACTAAGCTTTGTGTTTGTTCGAGGATAAGAATCTTTTTGTTACAACGCCTCTCACAGTTGCTGATTTAATGCAGCTGTTTGACTGTGAGAAGCCTGAAAACATTCCAAAAGTATCACTTTTTTTGATTTAGGTCAAAGCCATCTACCGAAAATATCAATAGATTCGTCAGAGCTCTTAAAAAATGGAAAACATTAGCAATATGATATTTAACTGCTAAAAATCAAAAGCAGAGATTTTGAAATAGATATAAAAATGCAGTCTCCCCAAAATATAGGAAACCAAATTAGTGTGGAAAATGAAACAAATGCATCGCTATAAAGAGTGGCTTTAAGAGGAAAAGCAATCTCACGAAGCTAATTGCTGGAAGTTGACTTTTGATTAGCTCAATGATAGAATCGATTTCGCCACTATCTATCGCTACAAAAAACAATGGAGTAGCAACTCATTTGCAAGGCTCAAGCAGTATTTCAATAAAATCAATGGGCTCAACGATGCTGTAGCAATCAAAGATTTTCATAGATAGTACAAATCTATGAGTGACAATTTGGAGAAAATTAAAAAAAGAGTGGAAAAATGTCCAGAATACTCACTATTTGAGGAAATGATTGAGGAACTCGACTAATTCTTTAGCTATCACCAGGCAGCTTTAAATGGTAACTTTACTGAAACTTAGATAGTCCTTTGAATTCATTTTCCTTCCTCAAGGGAGAGGCTCAGTACATTTGGAAGTACAAAAACAACATTTACAAAAAGATAGGAGCTTTTGTACTTTTTGGAGGTTTGGCATATTGCCAGCAGGATTTTCTCAGAACCGCTACGTTCTTGATACTTGCCATTCTGATTCTCACCCTACGTTGTTGAGTGGTTTGTTCAAAATTTGCCCAATTGACATTAATTCACCAATTGCAACGACTAAAGTGAATTGTTTATCATTTCTCAGTATATGCTTCAAGCTTCACTAAGCTTCTTCGTGGCATTTTAAGGTTTTGGTTAAGTCTCAGCTTGAGATAGGTTGGTCAAAGAGGCTTTGCTCCTTTTGAGCTTTTGTTACTTGTTATAGAATTGAGGCAACACAAACAAGTTTTACTGCTCTAGCTTCACTGCTTAGTCTTACTTTGGTACTCTTTCAGGCCTCGAAGAATCCAGATTTTTCTTTTCTTTTTTGAGATGAGTGATAAACTCCAAATAAGGCTAGGCTAGGAAAGGTTTTTTCTCTATATAAAGACTTGTTCGAGAAGTATTCAGCTCTTAGTTGGTTTTTCTTTTGGCAAATTTTGAAATATTTTTGTACTCAGAGTGCCAAAATCTAGTGCTTCCCGACCTCATTCTCTAAATCTTCTGTTTTATTTTCTGATTCTGGATTTGAATCAATCGTTACTCTTCATTTTTGTAGTGATTTATGGTGCGAAAGTTTCTCTAAAATCGGTTGTAGCGACAATAGCTACCATCTGCCGCGATCTACCTTCTATCTGCGTGACTGATCGACTATATTCTGTTTGCTATCCCCTTGTTTTAGGTTTCAACCACATACCGCTTGTTTTTGGGGAAGTCTCGGTCATACTTTTGCTTTGAAACAGCATTTATAGTATTGTTGACTGAACTGCAGAGATGATCTTCGACTTTGGAGCGTGCTTCCTGCAGATTTTGGTAGTGGTGTGCTTTGTTTTGAAAAAGAACGTAAAGTTCTGAAGCTTTAGCCGCCATATTTATCTTTCTTACTGAGGCCTATTGTATTTATTTTATTTATTACACTATGCTTGAAATGAAAAAGTCCATCGTTTTAAAATTTTGATTGTTGGAAGCTTAGAAAAACTTTGATTTTCTTCAGCAATAAGTTTTTAGGCATACCTAATAACTTTTATGGATTAATACTATCA